>Ga0316626_10000003_pt1 | contig 102957 bp, 112 predicted proteins | sample OWC_Aug_T1_C1_D5_FD_207656 | JGI IMG/M metagenome (GOLD analysis project Ga0316626, IMG submission 207656) | Wetland soil microbial communities from Old Woman Creek delta, Ohio, United States - OWC_Aug_T1_C1_D5_A | ecosystem: Environmental > Terrestrial > Soil > Wetlands | place: USA: Ohio...
CCTTTTCTGGTGCTACAGTGTCCGCCTTCGATGCGCGCTCGGAAAAATCTGCGCGCTTGTGCTTGCACATGATTCGATTGCCGCGGTTATCGTTGAGCTCCTTCAGCGGACGGAGTACCACGCCTTCCGCCTTCTTGTCAATGCCACATCCGTTACGGATGGCTTGGCGGCTGGGTCGGTCGCGTTCGGCGTCCAAAGACTCTTGATTTGTAGAGACCTTTTCATAGGCGACGAATTCCAGTCCCATCGCCAATGCCAGTCGCTCCGCTACGGGCACATCGCACCACTTGTCGCCAATGCGGACGTCGAACACGACGAACTTCGGTGTTACGCCGTAAGTCTCGGACATGCGCTGCATCTTGCCGCCGTATGCTTCTCCGTAAAGCGTGATGTCTGTGCAGCCGCGCTCTCGGAACAACCCCAGGAGCTTGGCTTCGTCGAAAATCTTCAGAAAGGTCTCGCGCTTCTCCCCGCCCGAGAAGAAAATGAGATTTTCTGGTTCTGTTGGTGTGTTTCTATATCCTACATGTGCGGAAGTTCCATGCACTTTCTCGAGCGCGTAGCACTCGCGGAACATTTGGATTGTATTGTCTTTGTACAAATTTGAAATATGCATGTACCCCATGTGATTACTCCTTCTTACATCTGAGTGGATTTCAGAAATTCTTCCAGAGCCATACCACCATATTGGCCGGCCGTCAACCACAATTTCACCATAGATGGCGTGCGGGGGTTATCTTCGACTCCACGTCGGACATCATACGTCTTGTCTTGTGCCAATTCCATCAGCGTCTCGACTGGGGTATTGTCGTTCGTGGCCACGCCCCACCGCACTCGCAATGCTGGATCCTTCGACAATCTCACCAACACATGTACCGGTGTAGAGAGATTGCCGGCGACCTCCCATCGGACGCCTTCATCTTCGTCGTACGACAATTCTTCCAACAGTTCCGGCGCCGTGTGGGGATCTCTAGCCAGAGCAAATTTAACGTATATGTCGTAGGTTATTTTAGCCACGGTCGCCGCCCAAGGTCGCATTCAAAAAGTCGGCTAGCGGCATGTTGTATCCATCTGATCGCGCCCACACTCGAGCCATTTGAGTAATCTCCGGCTCCCGAAAAGGGCCCGACACTGAAGGGGTGGCTCGATAGACAGATGGCGGGTCTCCTTCAAGGTCGCCCCACTCCATCATATAGACGACGCCGTTGTACTCGAAGCCGGAGTCGTCCAACGCCCAAATTGCGACCCTCGGCGGCAAATCGGCTTTTCTGAATCTGAGGTTTTTGTCAATCACCACCTCAATATACCACGGCGCGACACACTTGCCAACGTCTCATGCTACAATCTTAACCATATGACACCTAAAATCGGTTCCGCCGCCACCAAACTCATCAACACCGCCGTCGCCCAACTTTTCGCCCGTATCCGCGCGCAAGTGCTTGGACGCAAGCGGCCAGACAAAGACATTGCTTTCCGATACAACCCCGACTGGACACTGACAGGAATTTTCGACGCCGCAGCACGTTCAGAAGGCGCCAAGCCAGATCAAACCACGCTCCGAGGGCTGTTGGACGTGGCCGAGTCGTACCTGGACGCCGCCGAAGCGCGTACCAAGGCCCACATTGGACAAACGATTCAAAGCTTCTTGCAGGACGCGGCCACCAAACACATCGAAACCAATTTGGTGACGGTGCTGGAGGGGCGTCTGGCGACCGTCTTTGGAGATGTCACCCGCGACGTGCGCCGCATCGTCGAGACCGAGAGTTCCATCGTCCGGAACATGTCCATCATGGATGGTATTATCAAGGGTAACGCCTTGGCTGGCGTGGAAGACCCTACGATTTGTTTTATTTCCGTCAATGACATGCACAGGTGCGACGAATGCCGGAATCTCCACACCCTGACGGATGGTATCACGCCCAGACTGTGGAGGTTGTCTCAGATTGAAACCGGTTACCACAAAAAAGGTAGTCAGTTTCCTTCGATGTCTGGTCTGCACCCACATTGTAGGTGTCAACCTACCACCATTATGCCGGGATACGGATTTGACACCAACGGCCGAGTGGAGTATAAACATCCCGGTTTCGATGCGTATCTAGATCAACGCCGCAACGTCTGACGAGGTCAATCTTCTCACTATGGCCACCCCAACGCCCCGCAGTTACTCTCAAGCCTTGTCGGATCTTCTCGGAACCTTTTTGGCGGAGAAGAATCTCCCGACATTGCAAGTCGGCAATCCCCTTTTGTCGATTTTTGAGGCTGCGGCCCGGAGCGACGTACGTTCCAGTCAAGACATCTTCAACGCCCTGTCGAGCATTGACCTGGACCGCGCCACGGGGCAAACGCTCGACCTCATCGGACTTAGCGAAGACCTCCCTCGCTTCGAATTATTCCCCTCCAGCGGGGTTATTACGGTCGGCGACAGTTCGTTTGTCAAGACATCCACAAAGATCTTCCCCGGACTCCCGCCCCCTATCGTCGGAGCCAATCAACTCTTCGTTTCCGACGCCACTGGATTCGGTGCGAGCGGGAGCTTGTATATCGGCCGCGGTACCACCAACGCTGAAGGTCCACTGACGTTTATCGGAGTGGTGGCCGGAGCTGGATTTTGGACCATCACGCTTGCGCCGGGACACGAAACCACCAGATATCACAACCTCAACGAATCCGTGACCCTAGCCTGCGGTGGCGACCGCGCCATTCCGGCTGGGACCGTGGTGCAAACGACTCAAGGTACGATGTCTAGCGCGGTGCAGTTCAAGACCAACTACGCCGCCACCCTGCCAGACGGAGAAACATCCGTCAGCGGCATTGGCGTCATCGCTTCTACATACGGCACCGTAGGAAACGTCATCGTCGGAGCTGTCAACTCCTTTCTTAGCGCGCCATTCGTTGGGGCTACCGTTACCAATCCGTCGCCATTCTCCAATGGTGTTGATGTCGAGCGAGACGACCCATACCGTGAGCGCATTCGTGCTGCGCGTAAGTCGAAGCGTCTGGGTACCGATCTGGCTCTCAAGACGTTTTTGACTGGGATCGTTTCTCCGGACGAGAACAAGAGGGCGTCGTCGGTTTCGGTTGTGCGTCGTGCAGGATCGCCCACGACCGTGTATGTCGACGATGGCACCGGCTACGAAGAGACCTCGTCCGGCGTAGCGATCGAGAGTCTTACCGATGAGGCGGTCGGCGGAGAGAAGTACTTTCAGCTCGTCCAGAAGCCCGTCGCCAAGGCGACGGCGCAAGCCCTGTCTTACGCTCCATACGACGTGTCTGGAGCGCCTATTCTGGCGGTCGAAGTCGGCGGGGTGCTTTCCCAGCACTCCTTCAGCGACTCTGAATTTCGCGCGGCCGCTTCGGCTTCAGCGTACGAAGTGGTGGCCTCCATTAATGGAAACTCCAGTTTGACATTTGGTGCTAGAACCACCGACGGCGGCAGCCGGGTGGCGTTGTTCGCCAAATCCGACACCAACGAAGATGTCGCCGTGGTTGTTCCTGCGGCCGGGACGGATGCGAATGTTGTATTGGGGTTTGCATCTGGCCGCAATGACACCGTTAGGCTGTACTTGAACGATCGACCACTATCTAAGGATGGTGCCGTAGCGGAGTTGCGCTCCAACCCGTCGGGATTGTGGTCGCCGATGACGTCTCCGGTGACATTTGCCATCCAGGTAGACAGTATCGACGTTCCTACTTCTCCGGCCAACACGTATTCCATCACCGACCAAGACTTTGTCAATGCAGCTACTGGATATCAGACTGTCGCCGCCACCAACTCTTTGGCGTCGTGGGCTGCAGTGTTGAATTACCGCATCCCCGGTATCACCGCCCGTGTGGACGGCGGAGTGATTGTATTGTCTAGCAACAAGGGTGGAACTGCACAATCCAAGTTGGTTATTGAAGGATGCGGACTCACTACGGCCGGCATGTTTGCTACTGGAACCGCCACGGGTGCCGATTTCGATTATTTGCTTGACCGCAGCCTGGGGCAATTAAGCCTGGTCGACTCCAAAGTGTTGTCGGCAGGCGACCAGTTGACTGTCGGTAGCGCCACCACGCGAGCGTTCTTGGAGAGCCAATCGGTCACCGACGTGACTTTTGCGGCAACAACGACAACCGTGGCCGGAGAGACCGGCGCAGAGTTCTGGTTCGTTGTTGACGGCCAGCCGACTGCGATTCCCACCGGCGTCGCCACCGGAGTTCAAATCACCGTAGTCGCAGTCATGCCAACCACTAACGTGCAATTGGTGGCGTATACATCTGCTTCTGCCATCTTCAGTAATGTGCTCGAAGGTGATTGGTTGATTGCGACCGACTCCTCCTTTTCGGCAGCCAACCGTGGGGCTTGGCGGGTTGTATCTGCGTCTCCCACGACAGTGATGGTGGAGCGGGCGTTGTCTTGGGCGGACGGACAAACCCCATTTTTGGCTAGTGGTGGTCTGTATTTTGTACGGACACCGGCGCAACTTCAGCGTGTGTGGATCGAGGATGGCACCCACTACACGGCGAGTGTATTGGCTGACTTGCTGAGCGCCTCCCTCGATGGAGCATCGGCGAGCACATACCGTACTACACGAATTCGAGTCAGCACCAACTCGTACGGTATTGGGGATATCGCTTTGGTGGCCGCCAACAGTGAAGCAGCCAAGCTCGGATTCCCCGTCGCAACAGAGACCAATCGTGACACACATTTGGCTAGTATCGTAGCCGGCCATGACGAAACCGGCACTCCGAATTTCGGGTCTGAAGTGGTGGCTTCTACGACCGGGCCGACTTCTGCAACGCTGCCTTCTATTGGCCAGCAGTCTACCGGGCGCGTGGCGGTGGTTTCTAGAGCGGAGCCGGATGCGTACACCCACCGAATCGGACATAAGGGGTTTTACACCCCGGTCACTGAAGTGTCTGGCGCTACCATTACGACCCGCACCGGCCCAACCGAGTGGATGCTTGGCGACAGGCTGTACGCGGCTTCTCCGTACGCACTAACCGGAGATGACACCTTAGGCGTGGTCGTTGACGGAGATGAGACCTCTGGACGTTACATTTGCCAGATGTACCGTCGCGTAGCCCCCGGCAGCGCTTTTTACGGCACCACAAACGATCTCAAGGACAGAGAAAACGGCAACGCCAGCCTGGCTCAAGTATTCGGCACCACGATGCAGTGGAACGACTGGATGGTTGTCATGGCGGCGAGGGCCAAGTCGCACGGAACGCCAGACAACAACAAAACAATGTTGTGGCGTTATCGCCGTCTCGGTGCCGATGGGAACACCGCGAGAATTCAGTACATATATCCCGCGGAGCCAAATGCGACGGCGGTGTCTTTTACCGACGCTACGACCGACGCCTATACCGACGTTACTGTCGCTCTACCTTCTGGGGCGGCGCGCACTGGAATCGCCGTCACCAATGCGACCAAACTGGGCGTCACGTCCGTACTTTACGGCTCCGGACTGTACACGTACACATACGTCTTCAATTTGCCCATCGCTTCCGCCGCTCGTGTAACCGATATAACGACATTGCAGCTGACGCTTCCGCCCGGAGTTGTGGATCACGGCTTGGTGGCCGGCAACCGGATTTACGTGGCCTGCAACGGAGCTGGCGGAGCCGCCGGGTTCAGTTCTGGAGTGTACACTATCGCCAGCACGCCGACCGCGACGAGCCTGACGTATTCGGAAGCGGGCACCGATACCACCGGTATCAATATCGGTACGACCAGCTGCGATAACGCCGAGGCTCGACTGGGGGCTTCTACTGTCGTCGTAGGCGATGTTGTTTCAGTCGGCACTAACGCCTCCCTCCTGACCGACTTCAAACGTCCGGTGAAGGTCTTGTCTGTGGCTGACGGGTACTTTACTACACACGTGCCGACTCCGTCTACGGCCGTCTTCGGTGTGTTGAGCTGGGGTGCAATCAATTCCACCGCCAATATCTCGGCGTTCCCATTGTCTGGTAACGGCATCGTAGCCATCGCGGCCGCCATTAACGCCCAAGCTTCAAGCGCCGTCAGCGCGGTGGCGGTAGGCGATGGAGCTGCGGTTAATGGAACAATCGACTACGCCACCTACGAACTCTCCCCAAACGGACTCGACGGTACGAACCCTTGGTATTATTTGTCGGATGGGGTGAATTACATCAGAAGTCACACGACACCGGGAAGCCCTAGCGTGGACTTCAACTTCACCTTCAAGAATTCAATCAACACCACCCTCGCCACCAACAGCGACTGGGCCAATGAAGATGTACGACTTGTACCACAATTAGCCACACATGTAGTAGACTATCTCAATACGTCCGCCCCGGGCGCCCTGTTTGCCAGCGCGACGATTGAGATCAGTGGGAAGCGTCCACAAATCACAACCAAGTCGCCCGGCTCTATCGGAAGTGTACAGTGTCAGGGTGGGTCCGCCAACGCCCTTGTCGCCGCCGTCAAAGGGGCAGCGGCTCAGGTAGCGACAAACTACTCGGCCGTGACAATCGCCACCAGCGACGCTATCGGACTGAGCACCGGACATTGGGTGAAAGCGCAGAATCAAACCACCACTTCGAAGGTGCGCGTGACAAGCGCTACGGCTCTGACGTCCATCTCTCCGACTGGCGACGTGGTGTGGAGCGGCACTAGGGCGTGGCAGGCGGCTAATACAGCACAAGCAATCATTCCTGGGGAAACCTGGCAATTTGAGCGCCAAGGCGACTTCATCGCGGTCAGCAGTGCGGTTTCGAGTAGTTTGCTGACTGGAGTCAAAGAGGGAGATTGGGTCCACATTTCATCAGAAGTCTCAAATCCAACACATATCAACCCAGCCAGCTTCGTGTCGGCCGCGAACCAAGGTTTATTTCGAGTCGTGCGTATTGACTCTACACTGAAGACTTTTTGGGTGGAAAACATCAACGCCTTGGAAGAAATTCAGGTAGCCGACATCGCGTTTTTGACGTACGACTCAATTGTACCAGGCGATCAGCTGGTTATCGGGTATCAGGGGTGGGGTACAGCCAACCTCGGAACCTGGACGGTGGAGTCCATCGACCTATCGACATACAACTCGACCTACACGAACAATACGTACAAGTTTAAGTTGTCGGTCGCAGACAAGGCGCCAACGGCGGCCGGTCCAGTGGCGGCACTAGGAGTAAGCAATGCGGCTCTAGTGCGTGTGATTGAAGGGTCTGCCAGTCACCTCTTCAAGCGTGTATACGCCATCGCCACGAATTCGACCGATCCGACGTTGTCGACTGTCAAATTCAATACATGGGATGGTTCCGACAAACTTGGAGAGTCTACTCTAACTACACTCGTTTCTTTGGATAAGCTCGCCTTTCCCGGAGCTACAGCTGTAGGCGCAGATGGCTACCGATACAATACGGGCCTTGTCGGGGAAGCAGCCAAGAAAGCCTTCGGTGTGGATTCCGATCCGACGACTTACCCGGGGATCGCATCCGCTGGAAAGAACATCAACTTCAGCGGCCCGGTAGTCCGGCGTGTGACGGTTAGTCTGGCTATTCGAATGAGAAGTGGGGTTTCCGCTAACGTCAAATCCCGCATTCAATCTGCAGTTGCCGCCAAGATCAACTCGACACCAATCGGCCAATCAATCGCCATTTCAGATATCGTTGCCTCGGCACAGTCCGTCAATGGGGTTGTGTCCGTTGTGGTGCTCAGCCCCACATATTCCGCCGGCCAAGATATGATCTCAGTACAGCCGATGGAAAAGCCGATGGTGCTGAGCATCGATCAAGACGTCAGCGTCTCGTTCGTGGGATAGCCAGTCGGGTAGCCCAATCTTTGGGGTATGCCAGTAGTCTTCCCGCAACCACTACCGCCGCTGCCAGACGCGACTCTTACGAGTCGCGGCGCAGTCAACAACGCCGCGCCACCACAAATCGCGCTGTCTAATCTGTCTCCGGCCGGAGCCGCCGTCAACGACTCCGTGGTTTGGAGTGGGACCGCGTGGGTGCCGCAAGCAGCTTCAGCTCTGGCTGCGGACAACAAAAATATGGTCGCTAGACTGACCACAGGGGATGGCCAGCTGGCATGCAATCTCCCGGTGGCCGCCGCAACCGTTCCGGGTTGGGTGGTAGTGGCGGTCAACGGCGTTACAGTCGAGGTCGGGGACGGCGTAAAGACGCTTGAGTGCTACTTCAGCAAGGATGGCGGCACGACGGCGACCACATACGGTGCACTAACTTCTGCAGACTATCTGTATTGGAACGGGTCTATCGCAGGATACCAGTTAGATACTACTGATACTATTGATTTTACTTATTTAGGATAACACTATGCCTAAAGTCGCTGGAAAGCAAGTCAAAAACAACAGCATCACTTCGACGCAAGTGAACGGTTCTATCGCCGTTACTGGTAGTACCAACACGTTTGGTGCGTCGCAGAATATGGGTGGATTCAACATCACCAACCTTCCATCTGTTCCAGGATCGGGAGACTCGGCCGCCTGCAAAACTTATGTCGATACGACCGTAGCAGCGGTAGCCCAGGGGTTAGATCCGAAAGCCTCGGTACGCGCAGCCACCGCCACTAGCCTTCCACCTTACGTCCGTACCGGGAATACTATCAATGGCACAGCCGTTCCACTAGGTGTGGTCGACGACGTCACATTAGTCGCTGGAGTTGATCGAGTTTTGGTCCAGCACGGGGCGAGCGGGGCCGACAACGGCATTTACGACGTCGTACAGGTTACGTCTCCATATATTTTGACACGTTCGCCAGACGCCGACACTTCAGCTAAAGTCACTAACGGCATGTGGTGTTTTGCTACGGCTGGCACAGCCAACGGACTGAAGGGTTGGGTGTTGGTTACACAAGATCCAATCGTACTCAATACAACAGAATTAACTTTTAGTCAGTCCTCGCAATCCCCGCCGATCGCCTACGGAAATGTCACTGCCATTTCTGTCGGCGGCAACAACGTCAACGGCGTGGCCGATTCAGCCTCTCATTCCGACCATGTACACGGCTTAGCAGCTGCAGTTCCGGGGGCTGTAGCTGTGGCAGATGTCGTTGGTGAGGGTACAGCCAACTCTGTAGCTCGCTCAGATCACCGACATAGTGTAGCTCGAGGAACTCCAGTCAATGTAGGTACGGCCAATGCAGCTGGTACTGGAGTTGACTTCGCGGCGGGCAACCACGTCCACGCTTCCCCTAAATTGAACGTTGGCAATAAAAATATGGCCTGCATTGTCACCACCAACAATGGCGACAAGGCCACCAACACTACAATCGCCACAGCCAACGCCCTCGGAGCCAACATAGCTATCACACTCAATGGTTTGGATTTGTACGTCACAGAAACCAACTCCGGGGAATGCTATATCGGACAAGGAGACACTTCGACGGCCAGAGCTTTTTCGGCGGTTGTGCCCGGAGATACTGTTCGCTGGAACCAAAGTGTAGCCGGCTTCAATCTTGAAACTACGGACGTACTCAATGTCCACTACCTCAGCTTCTAAAGGGCGACATGCCGAAGCTACCTCTTAAACAACTAGCTCAAGGTGGGGCGGCTACCGGAAATCCGGTCACGTGGAACGGCACTAAATACGCCCCAGGTACATCCGTTGCTGCCGCCGATATACACAATACAAATGGATCTGGTGGCTCCGATATTTGCGTCAAAGCTGGCACTTCTGTAGCCGACGCATCCGTTAGTGCGACAGCAAAAATATTCAGTGCTAGAACAGCCATAGGAGGGACAGAGGTAGAATATTTTGGCGTCACTAAAGCCGGCATTACGTGTGGAGTTATTAACCAGCAAGGCACCGACTCATCGGCCACCCCAGGGAATGCTACCATCAACAAAACATGCGGGATTTCTGCCATTTTGGCCAACAACTCGTACGTCACCATTACAAACTCTCTAGCGGCAACAGCAAGTCGCATCCTTGTGACTTGGTATGGGGACCACGGGGCGGCGCGCTGGTGGGTGGTTCGCGCGGCCGGGTCTTTTACTGTCGTACTATCCTCTACGGCGTCGGCCAATACACCTTTTGGTTGGGAAGTTAGCTCCCTTTCTTAGCCATGAGCATCGGCAATAAAGAAGTCGTAAACGGATTAGATGTAGACGGCCAGAACGTCGCCTCTCTAGGTAAGCTATGTCAGATAGGGGCAGATACGTCCTTTGTTCCCGGCAACGCCACATCTAATACGCCGGCCGGTATTTCCGCGATCGCCTCTGGCGCAACGACATGCACGATTACAAACTCTCTGTCCACCACCTCCAGTCTTGTGAATATCAATTGGCTTGGCGACACAGGAGCTACCCGTTTTTGGGTGACGCGAGCTTTAGGCTCTTTCACCGTCAATCTGTCGAGCGCTGCCGTAGATAGTGTCGGTTTTATATGGAGTGTGTCGGAGTTGGACAAAACACTCCTTCCAGGACTACGACGTTACTGGCCACTGAACGGGAATTCATCCGATATCTTTGGGGTAGGCAATGGCATTGATGTCGATGTGTCATATATGGCCGGAAAGATCGGCCAATGTGCATCATTTAACGGTACGACCTCCAAGATCACTACGCCGGCATCAAATGTGCCATTATGGGCCCTACCCAGAAGTATGTCGCTTTGGCTATATAAGAATAGCGCGTCCAACAAAATCGCTCTCGGGTACGGTACCGCTGGAAGTACTACCAGTTTAGATATCCTATACTTCAACAATGCCATCTGCATTTACACCTACGACGCCTTCGGTGGCGCAATACCGATGTCTACTGGAGGGTGGCATCATTTTGTATACACATACAATGGCACTACCTTCAATACATACCTAGATGGAGTCGCTGGAACCCCCTGGGTCAAGGCAATCAATACGGGGAGTTCGACTCCAATCACAATAGGCTCTGGGGTACATCCGTCCTTCTCTTATTGGGACGGACGTATCGATGAGGTGGGGTTGTGGGATCGATGTATCACTTTAACTGAGATTGCAGATCTATACAACTCCGGCTCCGGCCGGGCGCACCCGTTTTAAGGAGCTGTCATGGGAATCGGCAATAAAGAGGTGGTCGGAGGTCTTGACTGCAACAACTCAGACATCACTTCCTGTGGGAAAATTACACATGTCGGGGTGGACACATCATCTACCCCAGGCAACGCCACATCTAATTATGCATCTGGTATTTCCGCGATCGCCTCTGGCGCAACGACATGCACCATTACCAGCTCACATGTCACCCCACTAAGTCGCGTGTCGGTAACGTGGCTTGGGGACACCGGAGCTACGCGATTTTGGATAACTCGCGTATCGGGATCATTTACGGTGACATTGTCTAGTGCCGCGGCCGCTAATGTCAGTTTTTGTTGGACTATATCTGAAATCGCCACCACGTCACTTCTCAATGGACTTATCCATTGTTGGCCTCTAGACGGTAGTTCGAGCGACGTTCTTGTAACCGGCAATGGCAGCGACACATCTATGGGCTATGTAGCTCGTAAGTTGGGGGGCGGGTGCGCTGTGTTCGACGCTGCATCTAAGATAGATACCGCACTGACCGGACCATCTGGTGCCGCCGCGAGGAGCGTCAGTCTTTGGTTTTACGTGGCAAGACAGATATCTTGCACCCTGGTCGCATGGGGATCCACCAACGGCTCTATTTGCAGTCTGGTATACGACAGTACCGGTGGGGTATGGTGGTATGACGGGACGTCTAGTAAGTGCGTAGGAGCTGTAGCGAGTTTTGGCGTATGGCACCATTTAGTATTCACTTATGACGGCTCGGAAGGTAAAGTTTACCTCAATGGCGGAGCTCCGAGCGCTCAGACATGGGCGATGAACACTGCCAACGACCTAAATATCATATTTGGAGTCGCCCCCGACGGCACCCGCCACCTCATCGGAAATATAGACGATACATGTATGTGGAATCGCGCACTAACGGCCGGCGAGGTGGCCGACCTCTACAGCTCCGGGGCTGGGATTGAAACTATGACCGGCTCGCTGCTCTCCGGATTAACTAGACAGTGGCACTTTAATGGCAGTAGTCTGGAGTCTGTGGGCGGGACAACGGGAACCGACACATACGTTATTTATGAACCATCCAAAATAATCGGGTCTGGAGTCTTTAACGGCACTACCGGAAAGATCGCCACCAGCCTATTTGGACCGCTAGGGAACTCCCCTAGGTCGCTGAGTTTGTGGATCTATAGAACCTCATCTAGCCAAAACAGCATATTGGGATATGGTGAGTCGGGATTGACCGCCTTCCATCTAATCTCTTTTTCTGGTGGGATTTACCCTGGTTGGGGTGGGACTATAGCATGCCCACTATATCAGTGGCATCATTTTGTGTGTACTTACGACGGAACAGACGTCCACTACTATCTAGATAACGTCCACACCTCGGCGACATACGCGCTCAATACTAAGCCGGTGTATCCCATTAATATAGGGTATTTTGGAGGAAGCGGCTACGCCACTTTCTCTGGACGTCTTGATGAAATAGCAATGTGGGATCGATGTATCACCGCCGGAGAAGTCTCAATCCTTTACAATAGCGGCAGCGGCAGAACGTACCCATATTACTCTTAAGGGCCAATTATGGCAAACAGAAATATTGAGCCTGTAGTCGGAGAGATCTTCGTCCCCGGACCCGAGCCGAGCGCTCCCCTTGAAGGTCAGACCTATTACGACTCGACGGCGCACTCCCTACGAGTTCGCGGAGTGTCTACTTGGAGTTCTGTATCTGGAAATTCATCGGGCACCAACACCGGAGACCAAACCGCAGCCACAGTCCCTAACACCCCCGCGGGTGGAATCTCGGCCGTGACTGTACAGGCTGCCATCAACGAGCTCGACACCGAAAAAATCGCAGCCAATACAGCCATTGTGGCTGGAACCAACACCAAGATCTCCTACGATGCTAAAGGGCTGGTTACGGCTGGGGTAGCGGCTACCACAGTTGATATCGCCGACTCGACCGATAGACGGTACTGTACCGATGCGCAAAAAGTCGTCATTGGCAACACCTCCGGCACCAACACCGGAGATATGTCGATTGGGACGTTCGGTTCTACCCCAAACCCCTACGGTGGTACAATCACGACCGGAGTTCTCACCTTCCAGCCAGCCAACGGGACCAATCCTGGCGGGGTGTCGATAGCCGCACAAAGCTTCGCCGGATACAAGACTTTTGTCGATGGGGCCGAAGCGACCGCAAAATACGGCACAGCCTACATGGGTGGCGCTTCGATGAGTTATAGTTTGTGGGGCGTCGCCAATTCGAGTTACGCTTCTGTGTTGGGGCTCAACTACGGGACTGGTGACGGCATCAAAGGGGAATCGACTGGAGGGAAGGGTGGGAATTTTATCGGGGTGACCGGTGTATATGGCTCCGGTTCATCTCGCGGAGTAGAGGGTGGCGGCGCAGGGATGGCTCTGTATGGGGCTGGCGGGACGCACGGATGTTATGCAAGCGGCTCTCAGTACGGTGTCCAGGCATCCAGCGACCAGTATGGCGGAAGCTTCACCACCAACAGTATTAGTAATCACCCGGCGGTTAAAGGAGAATCCACTGGCGTCTCGGGCAGCAACTACGGCGGACTGTTCACATGCGTCAGCGGCATTGGATGTGCCGGCCAGGGTTCTACGTACGGCGGGTATTTTTCTGCATCCGCCGGTGTCGGCATGTATGGAGCGTCGACGGGTGGGACAGGATACGGCGTTCAAGGTGTCGGTACGGTTGCTGGTATGAAGGGTGAGTGCTCGGCGGGGGATTATGGCGGGCATTTTTCCAATACAAACACAGGAACTGGAACTCATTACGGCATCTATGCTTCGTGTGACTCGACCGGCTCCGGGGATCGCGTAGGAGTGTTGGGCGGCGGCTTAACATATGGCGTCTATGGAACGTCCACAACCGGCACCGGCATCTATGGAACCTCTGGCGGTAGTTACGGGATCTATGGAGACAACACCCACGTCGGTGCTGAGAGCGCCTACGGCGTTTACGGCCACTGCACCTCAACCGGAGGTGGGGTTAAATGTGGTGTAGTCGGGTTTGGCCGCTCGCATGGCGTTATGGGCTCTTCAATCGCTGGATATGGACTCTTTGGAGAAGGAAATTCGGTCGGAGCTCCACTCATGTTGGCCGGTTTAGCTGCCGCCCCGTCGAGTACGGAGGCCGGTCAAATTTACTTCAATTCAGCGGACAGTCATTTTTATGGCTACAACGGCACTACCTGGAAACAGCTCGACAACTAGCCTAAGGGTCCGACAATGTACTCAATATACCTATTTGACAGCGCAAACAATCCGATTGTAGGGGCGACTCCCGTATTTACGGCCTACCGATCGCTCGGGGGTGTCGAAATTACACCTAGACCGACTATTGCAAATCTGACATCCAACATCTACACCTTTACCCCGTCCACCTCCGACGAGGCGACTGGCGTAGCCTTTATGATTTACGCTCCGACGGCGGCCCCGCAGTATTACGCCGGTGCGGTCGGCAATCTGGCCGCTTTCGGGGTTTGGGATGACGTCACCCTGGCCCCCAAAACAACCGCCAGTCCTGTAATCGACGTATATGTCGGTGCAGATGCCACCCCGTACCCACCCCCGACGATCACCAACATCGGACTCGGGCTGTATGGCTGGCTCCCCACCAACCCCGACCGTGTCAACGACGTACAATTTCGTGGTCGAACTGTAACATCTGGATGTATCCCAATCAACTTCGAGGGGTTTGTTGCGGCCGCCGCTTCTGGGGGTACTGGTGTCGGCCCCACGATTCTATCTGTCACGCCATTCGGAGATCGACTAGAGCTCCTATTTGATTCCAATATAGCATTAAGCGGCCCCGCGCTATTGAACGCCCAATGGGTTATCACCTCGCCCCCAGGGGTCGTCGCTCCGACGGCTACATCCGTGTCGGTTGCCGGATCCACCGTGACGCTGTATATCACGGAATGTACCAGTGGAACGTCATACTATTTACACATACCTACAACTGGGATAACAGACACCACCATGACCCCGTTCGGAGGTCCATGGCTGCACACCTTTGTCGGTGTCGGCGTCGCTCCATTTGTGGCGCTGGCGTCCGCCAGCGACGCCTTGCACGCCAAAGTGATTTTCTCCGAAGCGGTACTCGAGGCGGAGGCGCTAATATCCGCTAATTACCTCATCACTGGCGGTGCCGGTCTGACTGTATATGGCGTCGTCAAAGAAACCGACCAAGTATATGTGTTGACGACGTCGCTTCAAGTCTCTGGGCAATCGTACACTGTGACGGTGTCCAATATCCACGATCTATACGGCAACCTGATTTAACCTCAGACCCGCTCAATCTTTGGGGTGTGAGTTCATCCGCCGTTTTCATCGGAACCGGGTTTTACGTCACGGGCGCCCAGGTCCGCCCCGGCAACGTCATCCGTATTTCCTTTAGCTCTGCCCCGAAGGTTATAGACCCTACAGCACTCAACGACGCACTAAATCCGCTAAATTATACCCTGTCGGGCCCAGGTCCGGGATCGTTCGCTGCTGCTCGTGTAGTGGCGGGAGATATACTCAGTGTAGATTTAGAGCTACAGGCTTCGTTGGTGGCTGGAGCTTGGTCGGTCAATACCATCGGCGTGGTCTCGTCTGCCGGAGACCCTCTTACCGCGCCGACCGCCGCTAATTTTACCGTCTTGACTGTCGGTACTCGCACCTCGCTGTCCGGCGGGGCGCAGAACGACACCGCCGAGCAGATTATTCGAAAGCACCTGAGTCCAGCTCTCAGGGGGCCGAATTGGGACTTGGTGATAAGGGCCCTAGCCACTGGCGACGACGCAAATTGGAACAATGCACAGCTAGCCATCAAACAGATGTTTCTGGCGTCGGCCAGCGGCCAGTATCTCGTCAAGAGGGCCTCTGACCAGGGCGTCGCCCCGCCACACGACGTAGGTATGGCCGACGACGTGTTCCGTCGGCTCGCCGTCAAAACCGCCAACGGAGCATTGCTTCATACAGCCATCAAAGACATCCTCGAGGTGTACTACGGAGCCGACAGCTCCCGGGCGTTCGCCGAATGCACACACGATGAACTGTACGACCTCAACTCTACAATGGAGTTGCGGTGGACTTTAGACGGTAAGCAATCGTTCTCTTACGGCTTCCCATCAACCGATTTTGGCTCGCCTGTTGCAGCTCAGGCGTGCGAGGTCGCGTTCGCTCTTACGCAACATATGCGTCGTCTCCGCTCGAACGGATTTGCCGTCCCATATCGCTCGCCAAATACCGGATTAAATCGTGTTCGCATTTATAGTGGCTCTTTGGGGGTTGGGTCGAGCGTGCAAATCACAGGCGGTCTTGCTCAAAATACATTCCAATTCCCGACACTGCTGCCAACGTACATAGCCAGCGCGGCAGGCTATAGCTGGGTATACTCTGTGTCGACTCCAGGCGCCACTCGGGTTTCTCTAACCATCGACACGTCAATTTAATGCCAACATCGAACTGGAATCACGATGCCCACTTTATGTCCATTAGCATGGGTCTTTGGACCCACCCCGTCGCCAACGCCGTCGGTCAACATGCCGGCTATTGACATATCGGAAGTGCGCGATGGCGACTACGTAGCCATAGCTCCATCTGCCGGATCTGGCTTGTCCGACACGTATGTAGTTCGCAACGTGCGGACTAGCTGGAGTGGGACCCTCTTCACTCAAAGTTTCGACATTGACCGAGTCGGCTTCTCCGGCACAGCCGTTCAGCTAGACAATGCCGCATACACCTTCTACCGTGCCGAGACCCGACGACTCAACGGGCCGCGTTGCGTTTCTGTCACGCAAACCAATCCGAATCAACTTGACGTGGTTTTGCCGGCCACAGCTCAGGTGGTAGGGCGTGGACCAAAAACCGCGGCATATCCCCACTCCGCGACGCCCATTAGAGTCGCCTCTATCAAACGCCTATCGAGTGGGAGTACAGTCGTAACCACCACACAAACCCATGGGCTGGGCTCTGGAGACATCGGCCGGCACATTCTATTGGATTCCATCCAAGCTTCAAATGCACTACCATATACCTCGCCCGGGAATAGCGCCGTCGCTCCAGCAACTTGGACGTACGCTGCGAACCATCTCGGCTTTGTAGCCGCAGCCCAAACTCCAACGTCTCTGGCGACACAGTTTGGAACTGCGACGGCCGTTGGAGATAGCATCGTTTTTGCTGGAGGTTATGACGGCGCCACCATCACGGGAAGCACCAATCACTACACCGCTGCAGCGCCGAGCGTGGTGGCCGAAGGGTCCGAAGCGGATGGCAGCCTCCGACATGCCCATACGTGGACCACCGCCGCCAGCATGACGACCGCACGCTACTCTCATGCCGCCAGCGAATACTCTGGCGATGTCTTGGTAACGGGCGGACTGAACGCCATCGGCACGCCCATGCAACTAGCAGAACTCTACGATACCGCCGCGCACACTTGGACGGCAGTGTCTTCCATGGCCTCTGGACGTACAGATCACCAACAAGTACTCCTAGACGACGGCCGAGTATTGGTGATGGGCGGCTACACGGCGATTGACACCCCCACCAATACGACAGAGTTATACAACGGAACGTGGACTACTGGACCTACCATGGTGCACCAACGAGCGGGCTTCCAGGCAGTCAAACTGAGCGATGGTAGGGTGCTGGCTATTGGTGGGGCTAATGGAACTTATCGTTTGGGTAGTTGGACGTCGTGGAATTGGTCAGACCATACGTGCGAAATTTTTGATGGTGTGAGCTGGAGAGCTACCGGATCGATGGCGATGGCTCGAGGGTGGAGCTGCGCTGTCGTTTTGCCCGGAGACTATGTATTGGTTGTAGGTGGCGTTGGGCACCCACAATCGCAGCCGAGTAATCCCACTAAGGTTAGTCTGGCGTCCGCAGAGATGTGGAGTCCCGTCACGGAGCGCTGGAGTCGAGTGGCGCCGCCCTCGCTTCGTCGCCACTTCCCTCTCGCCCGTTTAGTCGGCAGTAGGGTCATCGTGCTTGGAGGGGCGTCTTTTGTCGGAGACGATACGACCGTCGTCGAATGTTTCGATGTCGCAACAAGAACCTGGAGCCGCTTGCCGTACCGAATCGCGAGCGCAGGCCTCCCCAGCTTTGGCGCCGTCACGACTTATGAAGAGTTGGTGTTTTCCGGCGGCAGCACTCCCGCCTTCGAGACTTTCTTGGGGGGACAAGACCGCTTAGGTGGAACCGGACTGATCGGACAACACGTAATATCGGCAGTCCCGTCTACTACCTCCTTCGAGGTGCAAACCGACACCACTTCAGGCGAGATGCAGTACGCCACATCGTACGGGCTAACTAGCCAAACCGGCACGGCCACCGCTATAGCTGCACAGGACGGCTCCATCAACGCTCCGGGTCCATACATCATCGACCCGACCGAAGGCGCTGCGGTTACCGCCGTCGAGGCACTGACGCTTTCAGCCGTGTCAGCCGGACAGCAATACAAAGAGCTTACACTGGATGCAGCTGGGGAACATTTCCCGTCTTCCGGCTACATCGTACTCGGATTCGGCACGTCACAACAGACCTCGCCGATTCATTTCTCTGACCGCTACCAAAGTGGTCCGACCGAATACAAGCTCGTGCTGGATTACGCATACCACTTCGAGTTCGATTTCTCAGTCGGTGCACAGGTTATTCTGCTCAACCAGAAAGCTCCGTTCGACCCAGAGCGCGGAGAGGGTATCGGTTTGTTTTACGCAACGTCGTCCGCGGCTGGACGTGTGGCCGCGCAACAAGCCGTACTCGATGCGATAGCCTCTGGTGTTGACGCCAACATCCAAATCGTATACCCAGGAGACACCGGCTTGGGTGGAGGTGGACTGCCCACGCACGGCACCCAAAAACTGTCCGATATCGCGGCAGTATTCGGCGGCGATGAGCTGGACTCGGAAATTCAGACAAGGCGGGATAGCTAAATGTCTCAAATGACTCTCGCTGGAGCTCGCGTGGTTTGCAAGATCAACTCGGTGTTGTATGCCAGAGTCACTGGCTTTGCTTGGCACGCCCTAACGCCCAGTCACGAAATATACGGCATCGACTCGGAAGAGGCGTACGAACTGGCCCCGACCACCTCGAAAATCGTAGCGACAATGAAGATGTTGCGCACATCTGCGGATGGCGGAGCTGAAGGGGCCGGAATGGCGGTCGGAATAGGAGAGTTGTCCAGGGAGCGATACTTCAACGTACAGCTCATCGACTTGGCAACAGCGGCTATGTTGTTTCAGGCTGACCGCTGTAGGGCTACTGAACAGTCGTGGGACGTCCCCTCACGCGGCAAAGTCACCGGCACCCTACAGTTCACAGCCCTTCGATGGAGTAACGAGGTCCGGTCTCTAGGCACACCCTCGTAGCCGCGCTCGACAGCCCAATCTTGTTGGTGAATACCTCTTAAGGAGCCAACAATGGCCGTCTTGCGCCAAGCAAACCTACTGGGAAGTCAACGAGTCGACGTCCCCCACCTACGCGCACTCGAGTCCGCAACAGCGGCAGACTTCGATGTTGTCGCAGGACGCGTGCAGGCTGGCGGTAAGGCGCTTGTTATTCGCGGCTTCGAACTCGGCAACTTCAGCGCTGGTACGGCCACGTCGAATGTCCAACTCAATACTGCCGATGGTGTGTTGTACAATCAAAATGCGACCGAATCCGGCACGTTTTTGTGGGTACCGCTCGACCGTCCGGTAGAAGTCCTTGACTCGGCCCTCAACCCTCGGGTCGATGGGTCTTTTGTCGCGAGCGCCGTCAATTACATCGGTATCGACTTGACGCGTCAAACTGACGTTACCACGACAGACCACGTCAAGTTTTTGGACGCCAACACCCTACTCGAACAGGGATATGAAGTCCCACTGGCACGCACGCTGGATTATCGCATCGTCATTACATCGACGCCATTCAGTGCCCTCCCGCACCTCACGCCAATCGCCAAAGTCACATCCAACGCGAACAACCAGGTTGTAAGTGTCGAAGACGCCCGCAACATCATGTGGCGCCTGGGAAGCGGCGGAGATTTCCCGCAAACATCAAACAGCTTCGCTTGGCCGCAAGACCGAGTTGAGACAGCTGGCGCGTTCTCGGGTGGCGACAAGGGCATTCTTTCACAGAAGGATTGGCAAGACGCCGTCATGTCTCGCGTATGGGAAATCGGCGGCGGCGAAAATTGGTACTCCCCCACAGCCGACCGCAACGTCAAGTTGGCCGGCAACCCGTCAAGCTTGTTCACTTCCACCGCAGATAACTTCGAGTGGTTGGCTGGCCTATACACCGTTAACCACCTGCATTGGAAGGGGCTGAAGTTCCTCTTCGACAATGCCAACACGGCCGGCGTATACTACAACACAATCACAGATCAACTAGTGGACGACCCCGCAGGTTCAGCTGCGACATCCAAGACGTCGTTGGCGGTAGGGGATTGTTTGTATGTCGACCTAGACCGCAGCTCCAACGCCACGTTGGTAGCCCAAAAAGCGGCAATGCAAACCCTAGGCGAGCCGGTCAATCCGGGTTCGCGCGTGATTATCGCCTGGCGCAATGCCGACGGTGTGTTCCGCCGTGACGGCACATTCGCGGTGAACACCTCGTTTGCTCCAGCCACCACCGTAGCCATTGGCGCTGTGCGGCTCGCTTACGCAGCCGGAACACCCGGAACCCCTACAGTTCTGCCGTTGGATGCCAACAACACCCTCCGCATCGGAGAGGGCTCGTATCTCGTATCTGGAGCAAATCCCGCTACATATAGCTTTTCGGCTAGCGGCTACGGCGTCCACGGTCAGTCAACAACTAGCTCTGGAGTTTACGGCTCCGGATCCACCATCGGCGTTGAAGGCGAGTCGACCGTTTCGGGCGCTGGTATTTACGGACACTCTGCCGCCACCAATAGCACTGGCGTTATGGGTTGCGGAATAGCCCGAGGTCTCTACGGTGGCCCCGGAACTACCGGAAACACGCCTGTCACCGGGGCGTACTGCGAAGGCTCAACGGCTGGGGTAGAGGGCTTCTCTACTGCGACCGGGGTTTGGGGACATGGCGGGACAATCGGGTGTTACGGTAGCGGGTCGACTCATGGGGTACAGGGCTTCTGCACTGGGACTTCAGGCGATCGCTTTGGTGTCCGCGGAGAAGCTGGCGGAACGGGTGCTGGTGATATAATCGGAGTCTATGGCACGGGCCCTACGTACGGGGTGCAAGGGAATAGCTCTGGCACTGCGCTATACGGCTCAGGCGGCGACATCGGCTGTTACGGATCTGGAAACTCTTATGGGGTGCAAGGAAATAGCTCGGGCACTGCGCTATATGGTTCTGGAGGGACGATCGGTGTCTATGGCAATGGAAGTGCGTTTGGCGTCCAAGGCGTCAGTGCTGCAACCGCGCTATACGGCTCAGGCGGGGTCGTCGGCGTTGATGGAACAGGTTCGAACAAAGGTCTTGCTGGACTGGCGACAGGGACGGGCGGAGATCGGTATGGCGTGTATGGAGTTGCAAGCGGCACTGGGGGCGGTAGCCTAATTGGTGTTTATGGCGAAGGCGCCACGGCAGGCGTTCACGGGGTGGGTGCATTTGCAGCTGCTGGCGTTTGGGGGAGCAGCACCGATGGAGTCGGAGGGGTTTTTGAGGGTAACGCCACGAGAGCTCCCATTAACCTTGGATGGCGCACTGCCGCACCTACAAGTGGGGTGGCTGGAGATATGTATTTAGACTCTAGCGACGGGCCTGGCTCGGTTGTCATGCATGTATGCGTGACATCCGGAACTCCAGGAACATGGAAGCAGATCATATTTCCATAATTGAACACAACCCTTAGAATACACGAAGAATCCAGTAGGAGTATAAGGTGGAAATCATAGCCCCCATCGCCGGTGCGCTTGCACAAGGATCGGTCGGTGTAGCCGCCCTGGCTATTGCTGGGATGGTGTGGCTATTCGTCACCAACCAACGCCTGATCGCCGCACAAAAGCTGGAGGTCGCTGCACTTAACGAAAAAGTGGCGACAATCCTAGAAAAAATCATCCCGCTCACTACGCTGGTTCCACCGGCTATCGAAAAAGTGCGCGACACAGCCGAACGGCTGGAGCGGGTCATCATCGAAGTGAGAAAGTAGGGTGGGATATGTTAATCCCCTACGACCGCGCCATAATCTTGACGGTATGGCCATCACGGCGATTAGAGCATCGAGACGCACTCCGACTCAGTCGGAGACAACTCTGGCTCTACCCCCATCGGAGCTAGACATCATGGTGACACGATTCATTCAGTCATTACAGCCAGGTAAACGGGAAGTAGAAGAGTTGTATCAACGCTTTTTGCACGCGGCCCAAGAGGCTGCGAGTCAAATTCAGCGCAATGAAGAGCGTCGGCGCTCTACGTGTCGGGAGGAGTCAAATGTCAACGTTTGAAAATGCTATTCCGGTGATTCTAGCCCATGAAGGAACAGAGACTAACCACTGGGTGTGCGATGTTGACGACCTTGGTGGGGAGACCCAGTGGGGTATCTCGATGATGTTCATCAAAGCCGAGAAGTTGACCCCGCAAGATCTCGGACTCGACGCACTCACGTTTTATCCAGGGAGCCTCAAGTTGGTGACGAAGGCGGCGTGCATTGAAATCTACCGCCGATGCTGGTGGGATCGTTACGGGTTCGGCGCCATCCTCGACCAAACTGCGGCGACAAAATGTATGGATATGGCGGTCAATGCCGGTCCGGGTCGATCTGCTAAGATCGCCCAAGGCGCTGTCAACACCCTCACGCCAGGAAAGCTTGTCGTTGACGGAGCGTTCGGCCCAATGACCTACGGAGCTATCAACGCCCTCGACGGCAAGAAATTCGTAAAAGCATTCAGCGTTTGCCAGGCTCAGTATTACACCGATATTGCGGAAGCCAGGCCTGCCAACAAGAAATTCTTGAAGACCTGGCTACGTAGAGCGAATTGGGGTGTCACACCGTAGCGCGCATCTCCGGACCATTAGGTGCGAGCGACCCCGGTGGCCACTGGTAAAATCCCCCATAGGTCTCGGTCCAGCGCTTTTCCGTCCGCCCAGACGTTCTGGTCGCCTTGAGTGCAGGCATCCATTGGAATTTGAACACGGCCCCGGAAATCTGGTAGCGCATGTCCGCCACCCAATCCCGTGCGGCCTCATTGGCTCGTTCGAAGCTGGCGTCCGGCGTAGAATACACCGAATAAACCGCCAATGACTTCTTGTCGCCCTTGCCGGTCAACACCCCCAAGACCTTCTTACCACTGGCCGACAAGAACGCGCACTGGTGCAAGATGTGCTTCCACTTAGCGTCGATGTCAAATGATGCGGTAAATGTTCCACCGGAAAAATCAATCCACTCCAGAGGTCCTTCGACGTACGGGGCGATACTATACGAATCACACATTTGGGAGCTCCACTGCAGCTTTGGTTGTTTCCGTCTCGACTACATTTTCTACGACATCTGTCAAGAAAATCTGTCGACATTCTTCTGAGCAAATAGGAGTGCACGGACACTCATCGACGACCGCGCGCCACCCCGTCCTTTGGCCGCACACCAAACATGGATACTTCCTACCTGTTTGTTGCATTTGCCCTTCCTCGACATCCACTACGACCGAGGCCGCCGGAGTAAAAAACTGCGGCCTGAACGCCAGCATGACTTCCGGAAAGCGTTCGTCAAAGCGCATCGAGATGACTCAGGATTTGCTCTAGGAGCTGTGGGCGGTATTCTTCCATCTCTTCGTTCAGTGGGTCAATGAAGTCGCGCTTCTCTCGGTCGAGACGTACGCGGCCGCACTCATCCCCCGGGCTCGGGAGCGCCGTCACAGGGGTGTCGTTCGACGACCAAGTGAACACAATCGTCGTGGGCTCCCCATCAAAACAGTAAGGCGTGGCGTACAGCGTTCCGTACTCCTGTTCAAACCCGATGGACGGCTTGCGGCCCTTCGCCCAGGTCTCTTGAATCTTGACCGACTCCGACTTCATGGCATCGAAGAAGCGCGCGACTTCGTCTACCGTAGGTTGGCTGGCGGCCGCCTCTTGCGTCATATTGTCAGTGCACTTCGGACAGTAATCTCCGCCATAATCGTCGCTGGACCACCCAAGCGTGTCCGCCACTTCGACTCGACATCCGTCGCACTGGGTCTTGTCATTCTCGCAGTTAAGGCTCATTACATTCTCCTAAAATTCAGACGTCATCATTTTGCGCTGCTTGGCTTCCAACACCAAGACCCAACAGTCGCCGTCGTGTCTCATATCCAACGTCGCGAATGGACTACCACCGCAATTGTGCAACATCGGTGTATTGGCGATCTGCTGCAACAGCTCGATTTGCTCCCTACGGGATTCTGGCGAGCCATGGGCGCACGGCTCAGAGCGATACTCCAGTGACACTTGCTCTAAGCCGCCGCCCAAGTCCGACCGATGAACGGTCTTCTTCACTCGAACTCCTCTTCGTCGTCATCGTCACGGACGTCATTCTCGTCGCCATCCTCGAGTTCGAAGCCGCTGGACGCCAGCTCCTCGTTGAGGGTGGACAAAAATTCATTCATGACGCCCTTCTTGACTGTAGGTAGGATCGCAACTGCAACATCACGGACAATAGAATCAAACTCTGCACGGGTCATTTTACAACTCCTTGGTTTTACTGCGTGTTATGCTACTCAAATCTGTTAAAGGTCGGCCCAATCAGAATACCTAAGCTGAGCATTCTTCAGGGTCACGCCGCCAGGTGGCACGGCAGTCGGAAGAGGTCTCGGCTGCTCGTAGTTGCTCGCGGTCGCGGGTGTGGCATTGGTAGCGCCACCGAGCGGCACGACCAACAAAATCAGATCTCGCAGCTCTCCTAGCTCATGCTCGTCCATAGGAACGCTCACGCTTTGAAATACGCACGCCGCAGTTGGGTCAGTATTCGGGATGTCGAACGACAAAGTGTATTGCTCTTGCGCCTGCCCAGAACTCCCCACTTCAGACACTACAGTCTTAAACAATTTCATAGCTACTCCTACAGTAATTCGGGAAAACGAACAACGGCTGAAAGCTGTATTCGATCCTCTTGGCGTCCGACAAGGTCCACTTGACGTCCCACGGACACGAAAGAAGAGGGGGATTCCACAAGGTAGCTGTGCGATTTTTGTTGCGCTTCAGCTGGTCTTCCGACCACTTATTCAACATATTCACGTTTTGGTGAGCTTCTGTAACTGTATCTACCACACCCACCATCCACCGTTGAGTCTCTTTGCCCCAAAACGACTTCTTCTTTCCAATTACAACCCAAGCCTTGAGTTCCATTATCTTCTCCAGGGATGCCATATGACGCCAGCTCCGTATGAGATACCAAAACTGTTTCCCGCCGTCAACCACACTTTAGGCCCTAGTTCGAATTTCCCGAAGTCGTAAGACACACCCACGGCCCCCAAAAACCCTGTCCCACCAACACCCAAATCTAGCGTTCCGCCGACCTTTTCGTACCACTTCGCCTGCAACATACGAGGATTCACTCCTGCGAGACGGATGTCGATACCGACATTCTCCTCTGACGATGCCACGTGAGATTCCCACGCCCCGTCGTCCTTCTGGCCCACCACCAGTGTAACTCGCAGCGGCCGCTTCTGCTGCACCTTCACGTAAGCCTCCGCTGGGCTTGTCTTGGTCCAGCCATCCACTCCGATGTACCCGAAGTCCTTCGAGAAGTCAACTTGAATACGTCCAGGGGATTCATCGTGTTGTGTGGCGTTCGCCAGCCCCTCGTAGGCCTTTTTCCATTGTAACACAAGGGTGTTGGCTGTCAGAAGTGTTTCTCCGCTCTTCTTGATCTCGTCGGTCAAGAGTTTGACTTGGACATCTTTGGAGTCCAACAAAGACTGCAACTGCTCATGCTCGACAGCCAGTTTTCGATACACACCCGCCTGGACTTCGACGGTGCGATCCTTGTCGGACACGGCGTTGCGAAGGGACGTCAGCTCGTTTTCGTACGAGCAGCCCTTGATGCCGCCGAAAACGAGTAGCAATACGATGGCAGCAAAGAGTCCTGCCGCCAGATACTTCGCCACCGCGTCAGGAACCGTCATAGTGCCCTCCAGGCTACCACGCGTACCGCGTCATTATGGATGTCGTGATCTTGATGGTCGAAGACATTGCCGCACGAGTCAACCCAGCCGTAAAGTGTCCCGTACTCTGGGTCGCGATAAAGATACGGCTTGAGTGTCCGAATTGTGATAATGGATACATTTGGAGCCTTCGTGTCCACTAGACAGCATAAATAATACCCGTCGGCCTCCAAGACGTCTTCTATTCCAGGGACCTCAACAAAACACCTATTGACGGGAAATTGCTTCATACCCCAATACGGGTCTCTGTCGAACCCCAACTCATAAAACATTTCAGTCAGAGTCATTTTCTTCAGCATATCAGCCTCCTAAAATCGCGTCGATAAAGCCAGCCTTCAAGGCCTCTGGCGCGGTAAAATACGTCTCTTTTGCACACCATCTAGACACTTGCTTCGGCGTAGCTCCGCTTCGGCGTGCAAGAACCCCTTGAATTCGCCGATTACTCAACTTACACTCTTCGTTCATCCGGTGCATAGCGGTGGTGTCAAGCTCTTCGTCCCCCATCTTAAAGCTGGCGTTGTGCACCATCAGCAACGAATTCTCCGTCATGATACGCTTTTGACCAGCCTGCAACAACACTGCGCCAATCGAATAAACTCCACCACGACCGAAAGTGGTGGTAGGGTTCTTGCAGTTCCGGATCACATCATACAAAGCCAGACCGGCGTCAATATCACCGCCCGGCGTAGAAAGATGGAAGCCAATCGGACCTGGAGTTTCATCCAACATAAAAATGCCTGGAGTTAGGTCTTGTGCCGATTTATCCGAGATGGTACCGAAGATGTAGACGCGACGGACCTCGAAATCAATGCCGGAAGCTTTGGCTGTATCGAGGCGCTGCATCCGGTTCGTCAGTTTGGTGGTCATGACCTATCCATATCTCGAGAAGACCTTCAATGTCAAGACGCCAACTTCTCGAAGAATCGAATTTTTTCTGGCGGCACGATCCCACCCTTAAAGTCGCGGAACGCTTCCACGGCCTTATGGCTGATGGACGTCGAACCTCGGTAACTGAAGGACCCCAACGTATTCGAGTGTGTAGTGCATCGATCGTAGTCCGTCTTGCAAGTCACAGCCCACCCCGTGGCCGACGAGCGACTCTTGCACATCAAAAACGTCAAAAAGTTGTTGGCTGCATCTTCATCCGTGCGGTTGAGGGTGATCACTATTGCCGCTGGGTGCATAACACCGAAGGCTTCCGAGACGTCTTCCATCACGAGCAATCGGGTCTCATTCTTCTGGTTTCCATGGCGCCGGTTGATTTTAGAGCCTTCTCGGTTTGTTTGCACCGCAACCAACACAGCCATCTTGTGTTGAATTCCCAGTTGAAGGAATTGATTGTACACGATCGCCTGAATGTGCCGAAGTTCCATATGTCCCTTGGAACCCGACTGCGTCTGCAGGTTAGCTGGGTAGTCGTCGATCAGCAGGTCGTAGCCGCGTCCAGTGGCTAGCCGTCTGTTATCTTGAAACTTATTGATTACTGAAATCACCTCTTCTGACGTCAACCCCGGACGGTTCATAGGAACGAATGTCAAGTGCTTGCCAAGCATATCTTGGTATGCAGCCATAATAGACATCTTTTCGGGATCTTTGTAGGCTCTAAGGATCTCTGGCGTAGTCATGTTGGTGAGACACCGCATGATTTTGTCTTGGAGTTCGTCTTCGGTGCCTTCGTGGGTGATGAACAGGACGCTCTTGCCTTGTGCGATATTGGCTACAGCTGTAGTTACCAGGCAGGATGTATTGTGAGTAACGGTAAAATCGCCCAACAAATAAAGGTGATCTCCATCCAACGTGAATCCGTAATAATCCCCCTCCCCTAACGAGTCCACCATAAAGCCTGTAGTAGAGGCGTTCTTCTTGCCGTCGGCTTGTGCTTGTTTTCGAGCCAATCTGACCGGAATCGTGGTGAGTGGACCTAAAATCATCTGTCGGACATAAACCCCGGACGTTCCGTTTTGATCCGACTTGTTGCAATCTGTAGTGGTCACCTTAAAACCCAGCGACCCCGCTAGGTACGCTATATCGCGAGCTAACCTGCGATTCTTTTGGGTAATTTCGAATGTGTTTCCATGACTCAAAAACCCATCCGTATCCAGAATCCCGGCCAACAACTCTAACCGTTGGCATCGCGACGCAGTGAGATAGACGTGGGGGATGTGTTTATTTTTCAATACGCCTAATTCACGCAACTGGAGGTTGCTTTGAATACCACGGAAGGCTCCGGACACCGCACTGCAGGCGGCGTAGATTCTAGATCTATTCTCCTTTTGATGGTACACATGAACTACGTCGCCGTTTCCCTCAGCCCATGCGGTCCAGGCATCGGATATCTCAGTGTCCATTGACGTTAAAGAGGCGGTGTGGCTGTGTCCGTCTCCCAACCAAAGACCAAGAATATAAGGTGGAATAGGCAGTGGCTTCTCTGAAAAGTCCAATGACGCCCTCCACAACCTCATACGATCCTTAAAGCTTTCAGACCTCTGTAGATACTCATTGAGCGGGATATTGACGACATCCCCACTCCACAATCGCGGCTGTCCATTCGACAGCGGTTTAGGAGATCTTTTTCGAACTCGCACCTCAGGTTCATAATCATACCCACGCTTGAGGCTTAGAACGTGCACATCGTTACACACCCACGGACTACCGCCAGTCTTGGGCGTAATGCGGTATAAGGGGCCTCGCCCTTGGGTCGTCGAAAGAACCGTCCTGGGTTTTCCATCCGGACCCATCAACAAATCGCCGACATTGATATCTTCCACCTTAACGAGCGTACCGTCAGCCCTGATAATTTCCGTTCCAATCCCGTGACATTTTCCAGCGTTCACTGAAGACATAAGTACAGTCATTTCGCCTGGAAGCAAACACCCGCCGGTAGGTTGCTTCGACAACAGGCGGTCAATCATCTCTATTCCGAAGGTCAATCCACGTCCGACCTCTTGTTCCTGACGGAGGACCTTTTCGCGATAGTTCGCGAACGAGCTCTCGCCCGTCCCCATGAACTGGACGTCATTGTAGTCGGCAATGAGCTTGTTCAAAGCCCCCGCAGATTCGTCGAACTTTTGTAGATTGAATTGGTTGATAGCCTTAGGGAGGCCGATTTGCAATAGACGGGCCTTAATCCAGACTTCCATCTCGGACAACAGCGGCTCTGTGGCGTAGTTGACTCGGGACTGCTTCGCCATCGCAGTCAGAGCTCGGGCTTGGACTGCGGTATGGGGGTCGAGCCGCCCAATACTTTCGCTATCCAACAGCTCCGGCATGGTGGGCATGCGCCCCCACCGCTTCCACCACGACTTCGATGCGTCAAAGACCTTGGCTGCGACCGGGTCTGAGAACCAAGAAGCTTCAAGTCGGCTGATGACGGTAGAGTAGAACTTCTCGTCGCAAACCACGTAGCCAAGTACGGCCCGCTGCTTGTCTGCACTAAATGGCAACGACTGCGTATCTACAGTTCCGGGATCTGACATTTAGCGGGCTCCAAAGTGGTTCTTCATATAGAATACAATCTGTGCTGGATTAATGACCGGCGCTCGGTCGACCAACCCCTTGACCTCCAGAATCGGCATATCTCCGAGGTCCTTGTAGGGGGCGGGTGGACGGAGATCATACAGCGTGATGTCGGCCAGGGCCCTTCTGAGGCGGTCTAGCTCCAAGTAAGCGTCTGGGTCCAAGGCGAGATACAGCTTTGTGATCCCGCTATTACGCAAAAGTTGGAGCTGGCTATTTGCCACAGCCTTGCCCATTGCAGCGACGTTTCCAGATCCACAGTGCGCTTTTAGGGCGTCCAGCGGCCCTTCACACAAAATTGCATGGTCGCCGGTGATTCTGTCGGAGAACATCAAGGTTTGGTCGCGCTTGAGCTCCGAGTTGGTAAGGATTTTCTGCGGCGACACCACTTTACGTAGGCGTTCGTTCCAATACGGCTTGTCTTTCTCAATCAGACGCGACTGATAGCCAAGCAATTTCCCGCGCGAGATGACTGGAAACATCACCCGTCGCTCCGACGGCCAGTACCTAATAGAGTATTCCATCGCCAACCCCATCGGGACTCCACGAGACTCCAAATACCGCACTCCGGGTGCGGCATCTGGGCGGTCCAAAATCAAGGAGTCGGAAGGCCACTCGACCGATTTGAGGGTCGGGGCGAGATCCATGTAGTCGTCGTCATCTTCGTCGGTGAATTCTTGCATGCCGACGCCCAGAATAAGGCCGGAGCCCTGCGGCTCGTCGTTGTACAACGCCTTACGGACTTCACTCAGCCGGAGTCCGCACAGATCGACCAGCGCAAACTCCGGCTTGCCTTGATACCCCTCAATCTCTCTGCAGTAAAAGCATACAAATCGCCCAGACTGCCGCATCATATACAACTTGCCCGATTTATTGCACCTCGGGCAATCCATAATGAATGACTTTGAGTTGGATTTGAAGTCGACACCGCTTGTCTGCAGTAGCTCTCGAATTTTAGGTTCAAGTGTCACAGTGTCGACTCCCTTAAGTTACGACTACTCGAAATTAAAAAGCAAACGTAGGTGAGCCAGGCTTCGCCTTCCACGACAAGTGGATCCACTTGGGTGGTATGTAATGCGACACGCCCCTCTCATCTAAGATGCGATGACCTCCAGACGCCGACACATTAAGTTCGATGGGTTTGTTGATAGTGACAGTCGACTTGTCTGGAAACTCGTACGAACGGTAGAGTTCACTGCTAATATCTTTAAATTCCATGATGTTGTCCTTTCTTACAGAACTACAGGGATTTTGGAAGGCTTGAGTATGCTCGATGCTTCCTCAGATGTGCCGAAATCCTCCGGTGCGACCACTTCATGGGCGTAATGCCCCGCCATGTCCCGCTTCTTGAGCTCTGCTGCAATCCGAGCGCAAAGCTGGGGGTCCGACTTGAGGGCGGTAAGGCACATTTCCTTGCCGCGCCACTCCTGGTTCTCGAAGTTGTACATCACGTTGTTCGGCTTCGTGATGATACCACGAGCGACACCAAGAAGGAAGACCTCTTCGTGTGTGTTGATGATACCCTTAGCATAATCCAAGGTGAACTCACCAACGCGCCCCTTGGGTCCGATGGATGAATCCATCATCTTGCAGCGCACCTTATGCCCTGTCTTCTCTGCGTTGCCCTGCAAGTCCTCCAGGTTAGTGTCCTTGAACTCATTGCCCAACAGGTCCTTCTTGGCGTCAGCGCCACCAGCCGGCGATACATACATGTAGTACTCGCAGTGGTGTTGTGTAGCGAACGAAACACCAGGTCGAACTGCAGTGGTCTGCGACGTATGAACAACTGACGATCCGCCAGCCCGAGCGTCCATTTGGGATCGAATGTGTGTCGTTAGGATCACCCCGAACCGACACGCGTGTTGGGTTTCCATCACACGCTTGAGACCACACCCAAGAGTTTGTGCGTCGTCTCCGATTTGTTGTGTCAGGATAGTCGTGGCATTGCCGGCCCGGCGCCCCTGAATACCGTTGACTGAGTCGATAATAACCAAGCCGAGGTCCATCCCATCCTGAACCATAGCGGCGAGTTCGGTCTCGATGCGATCGAAAATCAGTTCAGGTCGATTGACTTCGTAGCACAGGTAGCGCTCGGGGTCAATTCCCCAGATCGCCTGTCTGGCCGCTCCACCCTGAGCGGATTCGCGGAACTCTGTGTTGAACTTGATAGCCCAGGCGTTCGGGTTTGCACGGTGGAGCTGTCCGACCATGGCGTCGCAAATAATCGACTTGCCGCCACGAGGAGGACCGTACAGCAGCATCGAATATCCGCGTGGAAGTCCGTGTCCGTTACCGAAACAGAAATTCAGTGACGGACTGGGGGTTTGGAGCGCGTCTGCGTGAATATCTCGAGTCGACGTAACCGCGCCAGGAAGCTTGAGTAGTTTTTCCATGAACCGACGATTGTCTTTTGAAGCCATTTATTACCTCTGAGTGCCCCAATAGGATTCATTCGGGCTGATAGTTGGAGATGGATTGTAGGTGGTGACTAGGTTCGGATTTTGACGCTGTGCCGATGTGTCTTGGCCGAGCATCTTCTTGACTGCGTTGTATGCGTTCTCGAATGCCCGCTTCTGCCCTTCAAGCGCCGCGATGTAGCACTGGGTTTGATTCACGAGCTCAAGTGCTTGTAGGTACTCCGGGTCGGAGTCCAGGAACGCTTGACGAATGTCCTCGGAGCCGAGGGGAGAGCGGGTAGTGGCTAGCCCCTTCGCTTGAAGCATCGCCGGCAATCTGTCGAGCAACAAAATGGCTCGTACGCTGTTGGCCTTAGTCTTGGTTTGAATTAGCTCGTACTCCAGCTTCGCCAGGCATCGAGTGGTATCGAGGTACGCCATATTAAACAGCGCCATGAGCTCTGGAGCTCGAGCCTGATTGCTATATGCGACCTCCGGGAGACGTTGTTGGGCGTATACGATTGTTGTTGTATCGAGAATCAACGGATTCGCGGGGTCCGTCCGTGGCACGCTGATGATTTGAGTTTCCATGGATCCTTTAAGGCGGGGGTGGGTAACACCCCCGCCTATCGGTGTTGGATTACTTCTTGTTGGCGTCGGGGAACATATCCAAGAACGCCTGGGGGTTGAGCCCCATCATCTCGGTAAAGCTCTTGCCGCCGACGGCAGGGGCTGCAGTTGCGGGGGCGGCGGCCACAACCGGCTGGGTCGCCGGCTGAGGTGCTGCGGTGGCAACCTTGTTGCGAGCCTCCATCTCTGCGATTTGACGGCGCAGACGGGTGAGCTCGTCCTCTTGAACTGGAGGAAGGACTGGGACTTGGACTGCCGCGGGTGGCGGCAGCGGGGCCGGAGCGACAACCGGAGTTGCTACAGGAGGAGGGAGCGGCAGCGGAGCAGGGGCGGTAACCATCGCCGGCATCGCAGGAGGCGGAGTGCGACGGCCGCCCTGATTGAATACCGCAGCGACAACAGCCGCGTTACCGGTATTGCGAGCCAACTGAAGAATCTGATCGTACGTCAGAGCCTTGTCGTCGTTGTATGTCCCGAGGTCCGGGCACTTCTCGAGACCTGCGATGTCGAGGCCGTTTAGAGGACCTGCCTTATATCGGAACGCCCCGCCGCCCACGTTTTCAGTCTCGACTTCAACCGAGTACGTGGTCGACCACTTCTGCCCGGTACGCTTGAATCGGAACCAAACGCCAACGTTCGGGTCCAGTGCGCTTACTCCGTTGTTGTCTGCACTGAACTTGTCCATAAGCACCGTCAGTGCGCCCTTCTGCCCCTTACCCCAAATGAGACTGGGAGGGAGCTTCAGGATTCCCCACTCGCCGGCAATGTTCTTCGCGAGCACGTAGTACTTCCGGTCGAGATAGAACTTGTCGACCAGTGTCGCTTGTGCAGACGTCTTGCAAGCGACAGCCGCCTGAGTCATGGCCGCCTCTTCGGTCAATCCAGGTGTCGCCGCCATCAACTGTGCGGCCATACCCTTAACCATGTCTTCCAGCTTCTTCTTCTCCAGATCGATCCGGGTGCACTCGGGACAATCCTGAGTCACCATCTTGTTGCGGTCGCGCTTGAAGATACATCGGAACGGCTTCCACTTCGGCTTGGAGGGGTCTTGCTCGTTCGGGATGGTATAGCCCTGATGGAGCGAGTCGTACGTGTACCACTTACCACTCGAACGGAGGCTCTTGATAGGAGGAGCAATACGGAAGACGCTCGGCTCCTTGTCGGAAATCGTGTGGAACTTGAAGCCAAATGCTCCTGGAGTGCTGGGGGTGCCGAAAAAGTCGTTGTTGGTCGGAAGTGTTTCGTCGGTCATTGATTTTGTCTCTTTGTCTTTGTTTTGTTTTACTTCTCTTCTGCTACTGCACGCTTGATCTCGTCCTTGGTGGCTCCAAGAGCCTCAAGCACGAACTCTAGGCCGATTCTACCATTCGTGGCCACGATCTTTGACGAAGCTCCGACCAGTCGAGCCACCTCTGGCGCCGGACTCTTCACTACCACTGGACGCAAGCTGAGATCGTATCCAAGCTCAAGGGCCAGACGGACGACTTCGTGGGAGATGTACTGGGCCACGAACTGCACTCCTGGCGCGTTGTTGACGATGCTCGTGACGTACTTCAGGAGCTCGTCGTAATCGGAGATGTTGGCCGCGGTATTCCAGTGGGGAGGGCTCGCTCGAAACACCCCCATCTCGGACATCATGCCGCCGACCTCGTCTAGCATCATCGAATACTGACTGATACCGAACTGTCCGCCCTTGTGCGCCATCCCCTGCCATACGTAGTCTGCGATACGGCGGTACACAACATCGCCATTCACGACCAAAAAGCCCTTCTTGCTCGCGATTGCGCAGAACTTGTCCGTTCCAGCGCCCTCAGGAATGACGACGGAAATATTCCGGCCGGCCAACGCGACCACCTTGGCTCGCAGGTCCGGAAGCTCATCGCGAGTCCGCGACTGCAGCGCTAGACGTCCAGCCATCGATCGCCAGTCACCTTCCACCGGCGTGTCTGCAATCTTCTTGGCATCGTGGTACGACTTCAGTGCGTCTTGAAATTCACTCATTTTTCATCCTCTTTGGTTGTTTCAGGTGATGCTTTGCGTTGGATCAGCACGACATCGTCGATTGTAACACCCTTGCCCGGCCTTCTTCGACAACAGCAAGCGGCGATACAGCCGGACAGGTCTTCGTTGAACGGAGGAGAGGGCGTGCCGGTTTTGCCCGGCCACTTGACGGCCTTCACGATCGTTCCTTCAACATCAAAAGTCAGTTCTACGGCAGACTTCCTTTTGGGTTCGCCCTCTTTGGCTTTCTTATCTTCCCAAGACCATCTCCGCTCGGCGGTCAAGAATCCGATGCAACTGAACACCACTTCTTCGCCCAGGTCGGCTTGGATCATTTCCTCGACCAAGTCGCCGTGCAACAGCGGGTACTCCGTCAGCCCCTCGCGCATATTGAATGGGGTGTGAACGATGAGAGTGTCTTTGCCTCGGACTACCAGCTTTCCATCTTGCTTAAGCTGATTTTCGACCAATGGAATCAAATCCTCGGACAGCGCTGGCAAAACCACCTTCTTGAATTGGTACTGCTCGAGTTGGGACAGCGACCTTACCGCGGCGTTCTTCTTTTTCGTCGGCTTCTTTCCGGTCACAACCAAGCACGCGGCCGCATCTGCTTGCTCCCACGCCGCTAGTTTTTGCTCGAGGGTCAACGAGAACTTTTCTCCATTGATTTCCACCGGAGCAAACAGGGGGTCCAGTGCGCCAGTGACAATCAAGGCGGTCATGGATTGGCTATTCAAAGCGCTTGTCGCCAGACGTCTAGACAGCACCTCTTTGGTTTCACCCGTCTTCTTGTCGGTCTTCATCCTCGTGACATTGGTGCCATTGTCGACGCGCCATTGATGGCGGCGAGTGGCGAGTTCTTCCAGGGTCTTGGCTGAAGCGAGAGCCATGAGTTGCTCTTGAGCCTTGTCTGCTACACCACGCAGGAGGTTGAATGGGGCGCGGATTTTGTCACCTTCGATGACGAACCCGTCTCTGGACGCACCAAACTGCGGGAGCGCCACCATCTTGCTGCAGTGGATCCACAACTTTTCGTTGATTTCGTTACGGTCTGCGTTGGTGAGAATGGCCGCCCACCACTCAAGTGGGTAGTGGTGCTTCAACCACGCACAAGCGTATCCGATGACGGAGTAACAGTACGCATGACTTTTGTTAAAGCCATATCGACTCCATGCATCAAGATTGTCCCACAATTTCTCACTTACACTTACACCTAGTCGCTCCACCGCCCCACGCATGAAAACTTCCTTGTCTTTTGCCACCTTAGCCATTTGCTTTTTCGAGATGTGGACGCGGAATTCATCAGCTTCCGCGCCAGTGGTGCCACCCAACATCTGGAAGACCTTAGAAACCCCTTCTTGAAAACATAGGATCCCCATGGTTTCCGGAACCAACTCGAGCAAAGCCGCATTAAGTTCGGGATCTCCGTTTGGCTTGCCACCGCGCAATCGGTGGGCATACTCCACCATCATATTGTGGCGTCCGCCGGAAGTGTCTTCCACATACGAGTCGAGCCCACCCGGGCGGTCCAAAGCGGTGAAAGTAGCCAGATCTAGGATAGAGGCCAGTCCCTTCCGGCCATTGCCGCGTTCAAAATCGAAGTACTTCAGCCAGCGTCTAGCAGAAGGCGGGTGGAACTGGAAGACGGTTTCGGTCTTGCCCTCGGAGATTTCCCTCAAAACACCCTGATCTTCGGGAAGGTCCCAAATGTCGTGAAGTTGTCCATTTAGCGGCACGCAGCGGAGGTGTGGTACGAAAATTCCACCGAGTTTAACTCCAGGGACGGACTCGTGCGGCTCCAATCGCCTCCTAGACGAAGACCAGTCGATGTGCGAGGCGTGTCGATCTTGCACTAGGTGGATGGCATGGGAGATGTCGTTGAGGATCTTGATGTTGAGGAAGTCGATCTTAAGCAACCCCATCGCTTCGACCGCATCCTTGGTGAACTGGGTGCACCTCACGCCTCCTATAGTGACGAGTGGGATGATGTCGGAGATTGGGGCGTTGTTCACGACAAAAGCACACGCGTGACGGCCGCGTGATCGGGTTAGCCCCAAAGCCTTTTGGATGATATCCCATTCGGCCGGGTAAGTCTTCACGAAAGAAATCAGTGCCGGGTCGGTCTCGATCTGTCCTTGAGTCCAACTCCCGTCAGAGTTCTTGTATCCGAAAACAAAGTCATGATCTTCAACCCCTTGTGGGGCTTCTGGGAATTGCGATGTGATTTTATTGATTTCGGACGACACGTACCCGTACTTAACACGGAAGACGTCCTTTGTGGCCGAGCGCAGTTTAAGTTTGTTGTCGGTACTGATTTGCGCTACGCAGTCGCCGAATCGCTCCTTAAGCCAGCCCTTATTCTGGTCGTTCGGGTCCACCAACAGGTCTCGATCACCTAAGTCTTGATCTATGTCGGGTAGTTTCCCTGACTCAATGCGTACTGGAGTCATAAAACGGTCCAGACTCAAGTCCGCTTTAATCGGATCGACGTGCGTGACGCCGAATAGATAGGTCAAATACACCCCAGCGGCGCTCCCGCGGCCTGGGCCGGTTATTTTGCCGTTGCGTGTGTGCCAGTCAACCGCCTCTTCCAACATTTGGAAGTACGTAAATAGATCGATCTTGCCATTCCTGTGAAGTAGTTCAATTTCTTGCTGCAGCCGCGCAAGGTGGGCGGCATCATGAACCATGCGCCCGTGCTTCATAATGAGCTGGCCGGTGTACTTCAAGGTATCTTCCGGGTAAAATTTGGTAGGCAACGCCTTCTGCGTAGTGAACTTGAAGTCGTGGAACCTAGAGGCCCACTCGTGATTGTTTTGCACCCATCCTTCGAATTCGGACGGATTAACCCCCATTCGATCTCGGAACCACGCCCCAGCGGCGGCATTGTCGAGCCGGTGGTATGAATTCGCCATCTTCCAGCCACCGGACTGTGCCAAGCGCATGTCTTGTACGATTTTCTCGTCAGGTGACGTAAAGTGGCAGTTGTGAACTGCGACGTATGGGGTTGAAAAGCTCTCATCTTCAGATACTTGAAGATCGTATACGGGTACTAGGGCTGTTGAGCTCTCTATACTTGAGACTCGAGTCCAATACCCATCCTCTGTATATCGGGTTTGTGGTTTCTTACTGGCGACGCCAGTCTTCCATATTTTAACGTGCTCGAACAAGTTGTGATCGAAATCGATACAATATAACGGCATTGTTGCGCCAGTCGTCATTCTAGACGCGAACGAAGTCCAGACTCCTTCAGCCAGACAGTGCTCTCTCACCCAAGAAATTACTGGCAATGACGTCATAGACAAGTTGACCTTGCCGTCGCCATCAGTGCCGTTTCTGTTGGTTCCGTCCGACCACAGAAGACCTTCCACCACTCTCCACCTTTGGTGGACTGGGAGTTTGGCAATTTCACCTGGAGTTTTTACTTTGTGTGCGTAAAACGTCTTCCTTAGCCACTGAGTAAACGACCCGCAAATAATTCGAAAAACAGTGTGGCCGCTATGGCGCGTTTCGTCGAACGAGAAATTGTAGCGATTGGTAAAATCTCGAACCATCTGGCCTACAGCATCCCATGTTGTATGATCTAAAGCAAAACTCGTCAGATTGTTATGGGCATTGCCATCTCCCAGAAATAGCCCGACAATGAAGGCAAGCTGGTCGTCCCGCTCAATGAAACGAGCGTAGATCTTCTCTTCTTTAGAGATTCTGGATCGACTCGATATGGTTTTATCCCCTATTGTGACGTATTTGTTGTTATTGTGAGTAAAATAGTCGCCCAAATCAACTGGAGGTAGAGCCTCTCCTGGCCGCGATTGGGGTTTGGGGGTACAGATCCAACTGCCAACGGAGACGCTCCCCGCCGCCACCCATTCTGGGGGATTGAAGTCTTGGACGTAAGAGCCACTCGGGTGTCGCTGAGAGGGGCGCACCCAAATGCGATGATCTTCAGTAACAGTCAAGATGAAACCACGACCAGCCAGTGTCACCATCTGCTTGTCAGAAAACAACCCACGTACAGCTTCAACTCTCTGAAGCTTCCCCGTGTGAGACACCACCCTTGTGCCAGGAATGACAGTCTCGATCGTACGGTATCCGTCTTCCGTCCTAATCAGTGTTCCAGCCGCTACGCAGTCGTCCGACACAAGAACCTTGTCGCCCATTTTCTGGGCGATTTGGTAGATGAATCGATTGACCCCGAGTTGAACGTCCCCGTCAGGGCTCCAGTCGGAGCAACTATTCTTAACGAAACCTTCCTTCAGCTCCGCCGACACCATCGTTTTAGGCTGTTCCACGTCGACGAATTTGCGGTTTTGCATGACCGCCAAAATCCGCTTGTGCTTGCTCAAATCCGCCTGAGCCAGACTTTCCGCCTTGAGTTCTCCTGCGTCGGTCTTGAGTTTCTTCCACACTGGAAGTTTCTCTTCCGTGCCATCTTCATACTTCACCCACACGCCAGAATCCCAATTTTGGTCACAAGTGTGGGGGAACATCTCCACCATGAAATTGCCCGGCTTAACCAGACTGCGAACGCGCTGGTAATATTTGATGGCGGATTGCCAGTCGTTGTGGGCCAGCAGATGCCGACCGACCACGCCAATCAAGCAGCTCGACGTCATCGTGACGTTCTTTGAGCCAAGCTCCTCCAGGTCCGCCCACGTAAACAGAGGCTTGCGTTCAGATCCGTGCTGCTCAGCCCTGAGGTCCGCCTTTGACAGCAATTTTACGGCTGTGAAAAAGGCTTCTTGGTCGAGGAAGTGGGCAGTGCAATGAAGGTACTTGAGATGCTCCCAATAGCCGTATTCTGGCACGCAAAGCTGTTGGTCTGCCTTGGGGAGTTTATCGTAAGCTTTTTGAGTTACACGCTGATTCGTGAGTTCATTGCGGTAGCGTAGGCTCTTCTGTACGCCCGCCTTCTCCAGAATATCACAATTATCGTCACGGACGTAAAGCTCGATTCCGAGAATGGGGTTGAGTTTTCCAGAAAACCGTTTGTCTGACCGACATAGGTCGTAAGCACTCCGACACCCCTCAAGCGTCCCGTGGTCGGTGACCGTCAGATGGCCACTCCCAAGTTCTAGCTCCTTCTTGGCAAAGGCTTCCGGAGTGGAGGCCGAGTCGAAACTATTTGGATGGCTATGTGGCGTTGGGAAGTTGTTCATTGCCTACCTTACCGATCTGTGAAGTGCACCCACGCGATAAAACCACACGCAATCGCCGCCAATACGACCATGAACAGCCCTATCTGATTCCGCGCTGCGGCCTCGGCAACGGCATCCGCCGGAACGTCAGCTTGCGACGACTGCGACACAATCCAAAGGTACAGAAACTTGTCCATGTGTTACCTCCAAAAAGAAGACGCCCCGACCATACAGTATCGGGGCGCCACCTGCAAGAGCTTTTAGGGGCTTACTTCACTTTGAGTTGGCGTCGCAACTTACCAATGATTCGATCTTCCAGCTTCAGAAGTTCCTCTTCCGACATCATTAGCGCCCTAGCGGCGACCTTCGACGGAACCCCCTGAGGGAAACGAGCGAGAAGCTTATCGAGCGAGTATCCATAGCGGCGATTGCAGATAAAATCTCGCTCGGTTTGCAGTTTGGTTTGCAGTTCTGTATCTTCAGGATCTATCATAGTGGCTTCTCGGATTCTTTCTGTCTGTGCTATCATAAGCGCCAGCGACCATCAGCCATCATCAAGATCGCACGTTTGCCGGTGGCGTAGATGGCAACATGCGCCTGATACCAACTCGAAGGACCGCGATTGTAATCGAGCAGCAAATAGGTTGATGTACCGGCCTGGTAGTTACCTTCTTCGATGCCAGGAGTGTGAGTATGTCCGGTGACCACCTTGGTTCCGATGCGCGCTAAATTACGCAAGGTACCTCTAGAGCCGTTAGGACCCTCATTCCCGTGCATGCCGCACTCTATCCCAGCTATCATCAACGACTCTCTGGGCTCTAGGCAGTGCACTTTTGGAGCTAAACGGCGAACCCAATAAGAAAATGGATCGGGATACTCCACCCCACCAAGGACTGTACGTGCCCCAGCCACCATATGAGCCGCCGTATCAAGGAAAAACGGAGCATTAAGCGGATCGTCTCGCCAATCTGCGGTCGCCAGCCAGCGCCGCAAAAAGTCGTTGTGGTTGCTCGGTACTACGTGCACCTTCGCTCCACACTCCGCTGCTCGAGATAGGTACGCACACGCGCTCTCTACTTCGGAACGTACACATCCAGAAGCTCCATGGACCTTCGCGATGCGAATGTAAGGATCTCCTTTGTGATGAGGGTTGAGAGATCTACCATCAAACACATCGTGGGCTACAATATGTTTGGGGCGCAAAACCTCTACCATCCCACCTTCGCCGTAGGTCATGCGGACTACGTCAGGGTCGGTTACGGCGTCGTGCACGTCTCCTAGTCCAAGTCCAGCGGCTCGTGGAGCCGGACTGAGTCCTTTAGGAGTGTAGACGGTGTCTAAATCCGTGAACTCCCCCGTACCCCGATCGCAATTAAGTTGCCGAATGGTGTGCCACTTCCCTTCTGTCTCTACGACGATAGCGCCAAGAAAATGGTGAAAATCTCCCAGTTTTCCGGCTTTTGTCTTGGTTGAATTACGACGAGTCACCGACCCCGTTGTGGACAGGATTTTGGGGTATTTCCCGGCGGGGGAGGCGATGCATTTGAGCTGCATTTTGGAGTGCCCTATGATGCAGCCGTCAGTACCGGTCAGAGCTTCGAACCCAGTCAAAGGAGAACAGGCAGTCGGCTGCACCTTGACGTCAGCCGCCAGCACGAGCCCTTTAGACAGACGAGTACGACGAGTCGTCAAATATGGCCTGATCGACTCGTCCCACCAATCGTCTTTTCGATCTCTCTCAGCCCACACGGAGGTGGGGTTCTTGTAGCGTATCGGCACCACCAACAATTCGGCCTTTTTGTCGGCGCAATACGCGAGCAGAGATTTTAGCGCTTCTGTATGTACTGGTGTTGCATTCTGCGCGCTGGTAACGACGTAGCGTTTACCGGAGGTACTCATGAAACCTCCTTTTGCCTCGCAGATGACGCCATTAGCTCTTCACCGCTGCAGGAGCGTTGCAGTAAATCGCCTCGACGCGAAGCTTGTCCTTGTTCTGGAGCTCCATCTCAAAGCCGGCCGACTGTCCGAGCAGCTGTGCGAGCAGGCTCGGCTCCATCTGCTTGGCCGGCAACGTCACAGGCTGCGGCGTCTTGAGTTGGCCGTCAGCGCCGAACTGGTTAACAATCAAAAGGCTCTCGACGGTAACCGCGGGGTCGACCACCAGTGAGCCCTCTGCCAGAGCAGCCTCAATGGCCGCCTTCTGGGCTTGTGCGCGCTCCTCTTGCTGACGAGCCTGCTGGGCACCGATGGCCTGCTGGATGGCTTCCATGCCGACTGTCTCGACGATGGCGGCGAGAAGTTGGTCCATTTGGTCGATACGTTGATTAAGACCCTGCTCCTTCTGGGTGCCGAATAGAACCGACTCGATACGACTCAGACGGGTCATTGCATCTGCTGCGCGCTTCGCATTTACTCGATTGTCGTTGCTGGGAATTGCCATTTTGTTCATCTCCTTAGGGTTACTTCTTACCGCGCTGCTGCATCTACTCGACCGTCATGAGCCCGCACGTTTGCGTCGGCCAATGCGGAAGCCTTCATCTGTGACATCGCCTCAATCTGACGAATCGACGTCGGAAATGGAATGGGCTGAATCGAACCAGTCGGCCGAGCTTGTTGGGTTAGGTCCATCACGACTTCTCTTTCGACCGTCTTGCCCGTGGCTTGGTCCACCATAGGTGTCATTACAGTCTTAGTAACGCGCTTGATGCCGCCCACGGACTCTACGGCCGGCGCGGTTGCGGCGGCTGGGGTCGGTGCTGGTGGCTGTGGCGCCTGGACAGACGGCACCACGGACTTGGCCGACACCTTACGTAGGGATGGCTTGGCCGGCACATTCGCCTTCTTGAGTGTCGGAGCGACGGGCTCAGGTGTAGGTTCGGCCAGCGACGGCTTCTTGGTGACCTTAGCTGCAATCGCCTTCAGGGCTGCGAACACAGTCGGCGCTGCCAATGCCTTGAGGGCCGTGACTTCGGCCGGCGTAAACATTCCGTCTGTATCGGAACTTTCGACCCCTACAAGCTTAGACATGCGGGTTCGCACGAAATCTCGGATCTCCTTGTCAACTACAGCAGCCGCAGGGCCGGTCGAGTCGCTGAAGAAGGAGTCCATCGACAGCACCAGCCGGTAATACTGGGCTAGCTCGAGGCGGAATTCAACCTCAGCCATCGCTTGTTCGTCGGCGGTTTCCGAAGTCTCTGGTGCGGCTTGTCCGCTGGATGAAACAACGCGAACATTTGGGCGCGAACAAGCAGGTGTAGGTTCAGCTACATCTGAAGTCGCGTCGTCGAGGGCATCTACATCGAAATCGATTGGCAAGTTAATTCTCCTAGATTTGAAAGTACAGTATACACGCAGCCGCTAGGATGTCAAGCGGCTTTTTACAAAAACGCCCCGAATTGTCTGGTTCGTGGCAACACCGTGCTGCGCTCGCTAGAGCGGACAAAAGACACCACATCGCGGCCGGCGGTAGGTCCGGGCCTCGTATCCCAGTATAGGTGCACGCCAAACAACAGTACACTCTAATCCTGCTGCGATGTGGTGTGAAATTTAATTAATCGCCCCTCGAGGTAATCGTCCAGGTCGTGGAATCGCCGAATACTTCGGTTACACTTTGTGCTTCTAGCCGAGCAACCAGTACCTTGAGTCTGTCCAAATACGACGTCGGAGTACATGACTCGGTAAATCGAGCTATATCCCGCAACGACTTGGCTACATCTTCTCGCGTCAAGAATTTGTCCATTGATGCTCCCGGGGCGTCGCCCCTGGATTCCAGTTGTAGTTAAACGATGCATTGTGTAACTCCTTTACTGGTTTGCGGATCGTCAATAAGCCGCGCCGACAACTCTCTTTCGTTATCGGTTTGCCCTCGTAACGCGATGTTAAATGCAGCATTTGCGTCACGATGATCAATGTGTCCACATTGTTTACACTTGAACTTCTTCCCCGAGACAGTGTTGACGTGACCGCACCGTGAGCAACCCTTGGAAGTATTCCTGGGGTCGATGTAGATGACAGTAATGCCGCGCAAGGAAGCCTTGTACTTGACGTATTGTTCAAGTTGGAAGTACGACCAATTCGACTTCTGGACGTATTTTCCGCATTTCTTGGAGTCTCGAATCTTTCCGAGGTCTTCCAAAACAATGGACTTACAATGGGTTGCGGCATAATCAACGACTTGCTTGGACACCTTGTGATTGATGTCTCGAGTTCGATTCGACTGCTTGCGCTTGAGCTTCTTGCATGCCCCAAACGCTTTCTTTGATTGCAACTTCGCCTTTCTGTTTCGGAGGTTGTCCTTCCACTGCTTGATGTCTGGACCTAGACGTTCGACGTGCCCATTCTCTGGGTCCGCTAGGGTTGCTACGTTGCCAACGGCGTTGCGGTCTACACCGATGAACCCGTGACACTCGACGGTGTTTACTGGAGTGTTGTAGGTGTAACTCAGAAACCACCTACCGTCACGCTTGAAGAACTCAACCGAGCGAACGTGCCCGATAATCGGCTTGAGCGGGTGGATTTGAATCGATTGCTTCTTGGTGATCGCAGGAATTCGGAGTTGGTTATTCGACTCCAACTTGACCTGAGTCCCTTTGTCGCCGCATATCGGAATGACCGGGTTCCGCACCTTCTTGCACTTCCGGTTCTTCTGATACTTCGTAATCAGGCTCTTGGCGACAACGCACGGAACATCATGGTAGAACTTGGAGGAAGTCTGCGTACGGTTCGCCAACATGCGCTTGACAACGATTCTACTCTTGACTAGTAACACATCTAACGAGGAGTCGAACTCATGCCCGACAAGCGCTTTATTGGTCACAACCACTGTGTCTATAGTCTGACGTTCCATGTGATTTTCGTGACCAAGTTCCGAAGAAAGTGTTTGAACCAAACCGCCCTGAACCATCTCTACACCAGTATACCATGGATTGCAAGCGGCTTGGGGGTGTCGGTCGGAGAAATCAAAGGCGAAGCCGACCACATCCACTTTATTTTAGAGACCTCGCCCACCGACACCCTGGCGTCTTTGATTGGTGCCATCAAGTGCAAGTCCACGTCGAACTTGTTGGCTTCTGGGTGTAAGCCGCCTTTCTGGGGACAGCATTCTCGCACATTGTGGTCAAGTAGTTACTTTGTATGTTCTACGGTGGCGTGAGTATCGACAAACTCGAGTAATACATCAAGAATCAGGGTGCGGTCTAACCCACCCCATCGGGGTGGGATTGCGACCGAAGCCATTCAGTTACCACTTTCCTTCCCAAGCCCCTGGAAAATACCCAGCCGCCTTTTGCTCCTCGAGCTTCGCAACCAACTTTTTCATCCAATCCAAACAATAGATGGGGTTGGTGGCTTTGGTGGAATCAGACATATTCTTGAGTTGAGCGGCCACCAGCTCTCGTGTCAAAATCTTGTCCATTTAGACTCCAGTTGAGCCGAAGCCGTTTGCGCCGCGGTCCGTTTCTGACACTTCGGTAACTTCTACGCACTCCATCAGCGACACGGGTGCAACCACGAGCTGAGCAATCCGGTCGCCAGCCTTGATGTCCACTGTCCCGGGACCGTGATTGATGAGAATCACCTTGACGTTGCCTGTGTAGGCGGTGTCGATGGTGCCCGGAGCATTTAACACTGTCACGCCCTTCTTGGCTGCCAGGCCGCTACGGGGGCGAACTTGCCCTTCGTATCCAGTCGGAAGTTCCAGTTGGATGCCCGTATCGTACGCGTGAAACGCGCCGGGTGCAAGCGACAAAGTCTCGACCGAGACCAGGTCGAGACCGGAATCGGTGGTGTGTGCCCGGGTGGGTTGCACGGCGGCCGGGTGAACCTTCTTGAACTTCAAGACGGGGAAGTACGGGTTCGGAAGCGAAGAATCCACGCCGATGCCCCATACGCCAGTCGTGCGCGGGATTTCGCCGCCGCACGGCGGTGTGATAAAAGGTACAACAAGTGAATTCACGGTAGTCGCTACCTGCTCCTGCGTACATCCGCAGGCGGTGTTCTCTGAACTCATGCCAGTGTGGTCGGTGAGCATGCCGCAATCACAATTCTCGGTATTGGTGGAATCAGACATTCGGATATCTCCTTGTTTGGTTCCACCATTGTACCACGGATTACTTGATGGGGCAAGCTCCACCAGCGCACTCGCTGTCGCCTAGTTCTTCTCCGGCTCCAACTCCGTCGACTTTAATAGGCTTCACCTTCGGCGCCAGTTTCTCGAACACCTCTTTGGTGATCGCCTCTTTGGGCGCCTGTTTAAACCCGTGATCGGAGTGACAAAGGAAGCTGATAGTCTTGATGTACTTCAGATTTTCTCCCAACCAAACCTTGAGTTGGTCGAGTTCTTCCTTCTTATAGTACACAGTAACCGAAATGCTTTGGTCAGACCAATGCTTTTGAGCCATCTTGAGCACATCCAGTTGCTTCCAGGTGTCCCAGCCTTCATCTGCCACCGGGGCGCCATCCGGCGCTTGCTCGTAAAAATCGACCACGACGGTGTTGTGATCGAAGGTCCCGTCAAAGCGTACGACAGGCTCGATGTGATGGCCGGCAGCCGCTAGAAGCGGGATCATCGGGTCGGTCGCTGAAAAACGGATGCGCTGAATGTAATACCGGCTCCAAGCGGCGTGAATCCCTTCGTAGCCCTTCATGTCGTACATCTTGGACACTGTGCCGCTCGGCTTGATGGTGGTTGTCCGGATGCTTTTAGGAATACCGAGTTCTTTGCTGTATGAGATGTTCTCGTCTTGAATCGCACTATAGGCGACATCGAGGATCTCTGGGGTAAACAGAGGGCTTTGGAGGCACCCGGTGATTCCAGTTCCAACCCGTCGGTTCCTCTTGACGACTTCATCACTCTTTTCGAGATGGTACGGAGCCATCGTGACGCGCTTACCCCATCGGTGCATCAACCTCGACGCCTCAATGAATTCGTCGACTCCTGTGAGTCGAGGTAGGGCGATGTCAGAAAGATTGCACGGTTCTCCGTCTTCTAGACAGGCTTCCGCGCACTGTCCGGTAACAATACCATCAAAACACCCCAAGTGTCTCTTGGGCTCGTTAAAACAGTATACGACATCAGCCCTAGGCATCGGCGTGACCGAAACGACTTTGACGAACTGCGACGCATCTCGCTGTGGTGTTTTATCAAATGTCAGTCGACTTCCGTGGTATCCGATCCGCTTCATGTCTTGCATTTGAACTGCACCAATCAGTAGGCGCCAGCAGTCTTGGCAGTCGAATAGTTTTGAGCCCCTCTTGCCGTCTGGCAGCGTTCTGGTTCCTGCTGCGTGCATAAGGACGACCTTGCTGGGCACACCACACGTAGTCAACATCCGCTGAACGTCCAGTAGGAAAGTGCGGTCGATAGAGCCGATCTGTGCTCCCCCCTCCTTAAGTTCGCTCCCGTCCGAGTCCATGAGCCCGGCCAACCAATCAAGTCTCCCTTGAAGGTTCCATCCAGCAGGCACAAATGTCTTGGACAGTACATCCTCTGCGCCGAAGTGGGTTCGGTCTTGATCTTCCGAATAGCTCCCAAGTTTTCCAACCATCCTACTGGAGCAGGCCAATTTAGATGAACCGTACAGGTTAATAGTTTTTGACCCGTCGCTTCCATCTCCCGAATAAAACCCTTGGGTGTAAGCATCTACCTCGGGAATAACGCCCTCAAAGAGAACTGGATATGTTGCCTTCGCCAGTTTATCTCCACCAACCAGGTCCTTCGCCTGAACCGACTTCGTAACTCCGTTATATCCGACTGCCAGTACAAATCGGTGGGCCTCCGTGCAAGTTAGAGACTGCCCAGATGACAATTCCACTCTGACCATAGGTTGGTCTCGACCTGTGATTTTTGGAGACACAGTCGACCATTCAAATCCGTTCCACACGTCGACCGGACCAGAAGTTAAGGAGTCGATTCTCTGGTAGCCAGAACGAGTCAAGATAGGTGTGTTGCCGAGTACGCAGGGGTTGGTTCCGACCGCAGTGTCAGGTTGCAAATCACCCATGCGTGCGAACTTTTGGATGTTGGCTCGATTGACAATTCCGAAGGGCTCCCCGTTTTCATACGTCTTCCAAAAGAGCGGGTGCACATCCTCAATGTCGTCCACGACGACCGACAAATTCGCCATAGCGCGTTGAGTCGGGATGGGGCCTAGATCCCATCGCTTGGACTTGAGATACTCCTTATCCCAACAATCCCCAAGAACCAAGATGGCGCTGCGTCGAACGTTGCCGGCGACAACCATCTCACCGATACAACAGATGATGTCCATGGCGTCTACCGGACGTACAGTTTTACCTTCGCGTCGGCCTAACAAAGCGCACAACTTCTCGACCAAGGCGATCAGAGGTAGTGGGCCACTCGCCGTACCACCAAATCCGTTGATCTTTTCCCCGTACCCACGGATACATACCGTACTGTAATCGAAACTGCGCCCTGTAACGAAGAAGGACTCGAGTACGCGGCGCGTAAGTTCGCACCACCCCTCTCGACTATCCGGTACAATAAACGAGGCGTCCTTGGTCGCCTTGTGACGGATTACCACGCCCTTCTTGACGCGCGGTAGTTTGGACACGTATTTGTGCTCGACCGACAGCCCGACACCGCCACCAAGCATTAAGAGATCTTGGGCGTCTACAAAGTTCATCCAATTGTCGGCGCACTGAAACCAACAATTTGTCAAGGCGGCTCCACCGACCACATCTTGCGCCTTGGCCCCGCTGAACCACCATCCACGGCCGGCTGGGCCAGCCTTTCGCTCGCTCAAGAAATAACGCAAACGCTGAATCTCTTGGTCGGATACATTAAGTCCTCGGACGTTCCCGGAGATAACCCGCTCTACCGTTTGCGACCAATTCTCCACCATCCCGTTGTCGCTACGAGCGTATGTACGCTTGTAGACTACACTAGCTAGGTTGCTCATCGAGTTCATGTTTTCTCCGTGCGAATGATTACCGATTATACCATCAGCCGGGTGTTAGTTTTTGGTCTTTTTGGGCTTGTCGAACACATCTTTGTTCGTCAAAACATGACAGCCCTTCAAATATGCCTGCACTTGGCAATGTGCATCCGCGATGTCGTCATCACCCTTCTTGAAATCGGCGTCCCAAGTGAGGTTGCAATACGCTACGGCGATGGATTTTTTGTCGATTTTGCCGTGGATGCATTTTTTGCGGAGCACGACCATATGGGCGTCTAGGCGGGCTTTGGCTTCTTTTTTGGAAGCGGCATCTCGCGCGGACTTCAGTTCAGCCTTGAGGCGTTTTTGCTCCAAAAGCAATAATTTTGATTGCTTCCTGGTCGTAGCCACTGACAGGTCCAAGGTCTTTCGCCAATCCGACGTGTTAATGTAGTGGATTTTGACGGGGAACTCCGAGAGATTCTTGACGACGGTATAGTGAATCATGTCGAGAATCTTCTGTGAGTGCCGGGAACCAAACCTACTAGAGGTCTTGTTGATTTCTTCGATCACCACGTCGGTTACATCGGGGTTCTTCGATAGCAGCTCAGCTACTTGCTCGCCCATGTCGTCGGCCACCATGATGAAGTTTTGAGGATATTCCGCAACATCCCACCCAATTCGCTTTGTAATGAGACCCGAAGATGTCGGTTTTCCATCGGTGAAGATGGCCCATCCAGTCGAGGTGCTGAGGTCGAGTCCGAGTATCGCCATGAACTTTAGATTCCGGTGGACAGACCGCTCAAGACCTCACGAAGATGAGTAAGGAAGACCTGGTTGAGATCTTTGATGACGAGTTCCGAAGTGGAGTATTGTTCGAAAAACATGTTGAATATCTGGATGTTATGAACCGCCGCAATACGCAGAGCCTGTCCGGTGCCACCTGTAGGGCGGCCGCCAGCAGTCCAACACACTACAACCTGAACTGGAGATTTGAGGTCGATACCGAGAACCTGTGCGCTATTGCGCGCCATAAGTTTCCTGGCGCCATCGCCTAGACGATCCCATGCTGGATGGAACTCCCTAGCGTGCAACATCAGTTCCGTCCAGTTGTTGGGAGCGATAAACCCAGCTCCAGTTTTTGGAATGTGTTCTTCAAAGGAGGGCCAAGGGAGGTACGCCGTACAAAATTGCGCAGCACCGAGCTCAAAAGCCTGGTCGGCCCCTGGCGCATGTCCAGAGCGGACTTGTATTTTGTTAACCGCGCACCACTGGCCGATTTTTACCATCTCGGCCAAGATAGAGCCGGGTGTTTCTCTACTGCCGATGCCGGCGATTGCGAGTTGAGAGTCAAGCATGGTGACGCCATTATACCACGCCCGACTCCCCTCCGAGATTATTTCTCGGAGATATTTTAAGCCTTGCCGCGAGACTCGAGCACCGAGTACGCGTAACTAATGCGCAATCGGTTACTCTTCGTCGCCTCGGCGTATTGTTCCCCCGCCTGCTTGGCGATTTCCTTCTTCTCTGCGAGATCCATGTCGGCCTTCATGGCGGCGCGGTTCTCGTGCTCATTGATGGCGACCTCGGAGATCTTCTTCTTTACGTCCTCATTGCTCATGTTCTCGACGAGTTCCTTGAACTCAGGGTCCAAATCTTCAAACGGGTTTTTCTTGCTCATCCTTGTTCTCCTTGGTGGTTTCTGCACTTACATACAACTTCACGATTTTTGCGTGTACCTCTTCTATCGTATCTGCAGTCAACGTCAGCGTCAGCTCTTTCGTCGGAGGTGTAACACCTTTACGAACGAGGCTGTACGTCTGAATAGTGACAGAGACTTTCTTAGAGTTCTCGGACATGAACCTTGACGGCATCTGGGAAACGATGATACGCGAACTTCCGCGCGTCGGCAATCGACGGAGTCGACAGTGTCAAGTAAACGAGTTTGGGGGATTTGTCATCTCCATGACAAGTCACGCTCGTCATGAGCATCTCTGCATTACAGTCACAAACATCCGGCAAGTACACCTGCACCTCAAAACGCTTCTTATCAGTCATTTGATCCTCGATTTTCCATCTACGTATTCGACTTCGATGATTTGGTTAAACGCCTCTACGACTTCTGAGGTGTGGTCTACCACAAGTACTAGGCGATTGCAAGCGTATTCCTTCAGAACATCCAGCGCGGCCTCTTTCGTAGCTACACCTTGTCCATTCCAACACTCGTCCAAGCACAACCATCCTGGCACAACCCCACTCCTCCGTTGGATTACAGCACCGACCGCCAAGTCTACCACACCATCCAGCGAAGTGAATTGTCCGCCCGACAGCGTCTTGAGTTTGGCTTCTTTGCCGTCAACAAAGACTGTGGTCAGAATAGCCTTGTTGATTACGCCTTTTTGAGTTACAGTCTCAGTAGAAAAATGCACTGTTAGGTGCGACACATTCGCTAGCCGCCCAAGCCGCTCGTTTGCTTCGGCCTCGATCTCGGCGAGAACCTCTTCGAAAATAGCCCCCAGAAACCCCCGCGGCCCCATGGCTGCAACGAAGTCGAGCTCGGCGGCCATCGCCACCCGGATGCGATTAAGTTCCGTCTGGCGGGCTTGTAGACGATTCTGTGTTTGAGTTAAGGTGTCCACGAATTGCTTGCGCGACACTTCAATTCGGGCGTTGGATTGCAGAATGGATTTGATTTGGAATTCGACGGTATTGATTTGCGACAATACCTCGGCCTTTTGCTGCTTCAGTGCCAAGACCTTCTCTTGTGCTTCAGTAACAGCCCCAGCGGCGGATTCCAAAGCCTTTTCGTGAATGCGCCGATCCATTATCGAGATGTTGTCGGAGAACTGGCGGATGAGTGGGTTTTCCGCAAAAACTTTGCGCAGTTCCTCTTCGAGCGCTCTCTTCGATTTGCAAGTTTCTTCCGCGGCCGTAACACGCTTCTCGAGATCCACAATCGCTTGTTCGAGTTGAGCCGCGTACGCCTGCGATTGATCCCACGGACGCTGGCAGGTAACACACGCGCCACTTCGAGCCTTCTCCAGTTGCGCACGATTCTGGGCGATTTGAGAGAGGTCGTGGTTCTTCTGGGCTTCGGCGCGGACCACCACTTGTAGTTCTTGACGGAGTTTCTCCTGCCTCTTCGAAAAATCGCGCCGAAGTTGAGTGTCCTCTTGGCTCAGGCGCTCGCGATGGGACTGGGCGGCGCGCAGCAGATCGCGCATTTGGACGAGCTCGGGGTTCTGTCCGGCCAACTCCTTGAGCCGCTCTGCTGCAGCCCAAGCCTCTTGGACCTTCGAATCTAAGTCGTCTACTACCAGTCGAAGGGCCTCTGGCGATGCTGGAATTTCTTGAGGTTGTGGGAGGTTTTTGAGTTGCTCCATCAACATCGCCACGGAGTTGGATGCTTCCTTACACGCGGCCTCCTCGGAAGCCACGGTCTGCGCCATCTGCTTGGCGGTAGTTTCTGAGGAGTCTACGGCACGCTCGATGTCCGTCAGTCCGAGGATACTCGATAAGAATTCCTTCTTGCCGGCGTCCGCGAGAGATAGGAACACGCCGCGAGAGTCTTGCGGGCGGTATGTCAGAGTCCTCAGCGTGTCGACATCCAGCCCGACGATGCGACGGAGATTCTCCGAGATGACTTTGGCTCCGGTGTAGTTTTTGCCGGCGATGACGATGGCGTTCTTCTTGCCTCGGTGAATAACGACTTCGCCTTCGTCTGTGTCTAGGGCTAGTGTAACCTGAAGTGGGTCTTCCGTATTCCACGACTGCAAATCCGTGGCCGACAGCGGGCACATATCTAGCGCGTAGCTGATGGCCAACAGCAAGGTGGACTTGCCAGCGCCACTGGAATCATGGGTAACCGGATTAACTCCGCGGAGCAGGACGAGTCCGTACTCAGGAAAATCCACCCGCGTCTCGTCAACGAACGAACGGAAGCTTTTGAGTTGGAGCCACTTCAGTTTGAGGGTCATGACTCGTCTGGCCCCACAACCCTATAGCCGTAGTCGTAATCGGTCGCCGAAATGTTCTTCCAATGGCGGCTCTTCACCTTCGCTTGTGCCCGAGCGAATACTAGAGCCTGTCCTTCATTATCGGCGGCGATCTCCTGATTCAACACCTGAGAGATAGTCCTAGTCGTGATTACAGTGTACTTCGTCTTCTTCATTTGCATTCTCCTCTGCTTAGATCTTTCCGGCGTAGTGAGCAAAAGCACATCGGCGAACCCACCACTTGTCCCACGAAATCAAACCTTCTACCACTTTGAAGGGGTTGTCAAGTTCCCATAGATAGTGGCCGGAGTCAAGCTGAATCACCCGATACCCATCGGGTAGCGGCTTACACCGAGCTGGAAATTCGACGATCGGATTGCCGTGTAGATTTGTGGCCATTTTGTCTACCTATTCGTCGCGAGCCGCTTTACGTTCCGCCAGCATTTCTTGAATACCGCTGAGTTGTTCCACCTTCCGGATCAACAGTCCGTTGTCCTGGACTTCTATCACACGTGCGGTCGTTTGGGTAGTGAATTTTTGACTTCCACCACACTCGCACTTCGGAAGCTTCGGGCGTTGTGAGAATAGGGCGCGTTGAATTTTGTGACACTTCTTACATTTCCAGTTATAGACCGGCATAGTTAGCTCCACAAGCGTTAAGCTGGAGGCGGTGACAGGAGAAACGCCGCCTCCAGCTTCGTTCTATCACAAAAGAAAAAGTTGGAGGTGGACTACCGAGAACCACCCCCAACTTTCGTTCTACTTAAGCTCGATCGTTTGCTGGGTTGTCGTCGACGGTGCGCATGTAATTCGCGCTGTCGCGAGCTTCAGCGTGATCTACTTCAGCGTCACGGACGAAGGCACAAACACCGCCGCAAGTTCCAAGGAGCGAGGCGATGGAAATGGAGTTGCGAACGGCCTCTAATACTGCAGGAACCGAGTCCAAAAGCCCCTCCTTAAAAGCGTCTACTAGTTTACCTTCGAGAATGTCGTAAACGATCGACCCAGAATTCTTCATCACCGAAGTAGGCTCTACAATCTCGTCGACGTGGTAGCCGGCATTGATGTAGAGGCGGTCAATCGGCTCTTGCAGTGCCGGCACCAGAACCTCGCGCAACATCTCGTCGTGGGTCAAAAGTGACTGCAACCGCAGCAACATCCATCCTCCGGCCGGCAGTGCGCCGTGCTCGATAGCCCCGCGAACTGCGCAAACGGCGTCGTCGACTCGGTCTCGCTTCTCTCGGAGTTCGCCACCACTCGCTCCAACCACTGTAAGGCGAGCAACACCGCCGCTCACTTTCCCCAGGCGCTCAGCGACGATGTGCTGGTCCAACTTGCTCAAACCGCCGATTTCAAGCTGCTTCGAGAGCTGATCGACGCGCTCAAGGACCAAGAGTTCGTCGGCAAAACCGATGACGGTGGTGCGGAACCGACCAGCTTCAAACGACGGGGTGTGTCCGAGGTCCTCTACTCGGGCGTTCGCCAATGGCTGATTGATTGGGTCAAAAATGACACCACCAGTCATAGCCGCAAGGTCGGCCAAGAAATCGTACTGGCCGGACTGCATTTGGTTGAGTGGAGCAACAAGCGGGTAGATGTTGAGGGAGCCAGCTTCACGGAAATTGAGGGCGAAGTTGCTGAGGGTGCTCTCCGAAAACCCACAGGCGACGAAGACCACGTTCTGAGAAATTTTCCCAGCTTGCGCGGCGGAGATGATCTCATCAAACAACTTGAGCGCGTCGTAGATGTCGTTGAGCTTGCCATGGTACAGCACGTACGAAGGCTTATCGAACGCGCACAGCTGACGAGGAACGTCGTTGATGAACTGCTGATAGAACTTCCCGCACGAATCCTCATAGCCGGTGGAAATCTGGTACCCGTCGATCTTGTCGACTTTGTAGCCGGCTGGACCGGACTCCTCGACAACCGTGATGTTACCTTTGTCGCCAGTGAGCTCGAAGCACTGAATCACCGCATCAGCCAGGGCCTTATCTCCATTGGCGGAAACCTTAGCGACAGCGTGGAGGAGTTTGCGTCCTTGCTTTGTGGCCAGCGACACCTTCCTTGCAAACTTTCGAATGGCCGGCTCGATGATGTTTTTGAACGCCGCCTCAAGCGCTCGAACGATGCGCTGTGGAGACACCTTAGGGTTACGCTCACAGTATTCCTGAGTGTATCGGACAATCGCTTCTGCCAGCACAATCGAGGTGGTAGTACCGTCTCCGGCAGACGCCGCGGTTCGAACGCTGCAATCTCGAGCCGATTCCATGATAACTTGCTTGATGGAATCCTGGAACCCCATATTGTTAAAAACGGTCACGCCGTCCTTGGTCAAAAACGGCGGCAACAACTCTTCTTGCCGCTCAATCACAACACTAAGTCCACCTGGACCGAGAGTGCTACCAACGAGATCAGAGCACGTCTTCATTGTCTCGCGGAGAACGCGCTGGAGTTCAGGGCCGCGGGTCAACATCTTCTTGGGGGCGCTCTTGGCTTTTTGGTGTTGCATTAGGACTCCTGCGAAGGTTTCCTCCAGTATACCACAACGCCACTACAATAACTCCAACGCCTCGAAAGTCACCCACATCGGGGTGGACTTGCGGCGCCCTTATGGCGAGGTCATTTCTTACCAGCCGTGGTTTTCTCGAGGATTTTAAGTAATGCCGCATCGACATCGTCCGGTGACATCGACTTGATTTCCTTGGATTGCCCATCAACCACCTCGCCTTTGTCTTCTGTACGATGCGTATGGAGAATCTCACCCGATACGTTCTTGTCTTTATCCTGTCCCGTGAGACGAAGCAATAGCTCAAGGGTCTGCTGGTACGCCTTCAAGGTCATTTGTCCCTTCAAGTCGCCCAAGTCCTCTTCCTTGCCGGTCTGCAAAAACCGACGCAACTTATCGCCATTCAGCTTGTTGAACGCGGCAGCCCACAGACTCACGAACTGAACCGACTCGAGCTGGCTAGCCTGCACGGTCTCGTGGATCCGCTCCACCAAGCCTTCGGTGTAGTCCTTGCGCTTGAGGTCCCAATCGCCATCCATCTTAGCTCGAACAATCTCCCCCAACTTAAAGGAGGAGTTCATAGCCTGAATATCCTTGGCGCTACATCCACGCAAGTACAAGTTGTAGAATTGCTGAGATGTCGCAGGGGAGATAGGCGGCTTGCCGGATGACATGTAGTCGAGGTAGGCCTCCTTCTCTTCAGGCTCCAAAGCCTCGAAGCGCCCTTCTGCGGTGTCGAGGTTGGCCATCTGCTTACGGGCTCTACGCTCCAAACGAGATTCACGCGCCATTTTTGGCCTCCTGTACTTCGACGTCGTTGTATGGGGCATGACAACAATTGCCTTCTGCGATGCACTCAAGAGCTTCCCACTCACAAAGCTCGGCGCCATACTCTCCAGAATCATCGTGTTTAGCCCACGCCGCCGCCCTGGCGGCGACCTTATCATCGGCCTCGACCTTAAAAATCAAGCGACCTGCGATGGGGATGGTTACGTAGTAAGTTTTCATAAGGTCCTCTTGATTGTAGCCTCTACGCCCTTGTACTTAAGACGCGACACGGTGATCTCATTGAGTGTTTCGTACGCATCCCACTCCACATCAACAGCGTCCAAACTTGCGGATGCCGCATATGTCGCCGCCGCCACACGCTTGGCACCACTCTCGCTAGACGATTTCACCTCAAAGAGAATCCTGCCTGCAATTGGAATCGATACATAGTAGGTCTTCATGGCATCCTTTTGACGGTTACTTTCGTGTTCGGGTTGTATCCGCACAATGGGTCGATATCATCTTTTGGGAGCTCTTGCAAGCGTGTCCCACGATAGATCACCGTACGTGCTCGCTTAACCACCACCAACCACGACCCGCCAAACAGACTCTGTACCGCCTGGTCCAACTTGAATAGGAGTTGGGGTTTTTCGATATTCTTCTTGGGGGGCAAGGTCAAGACGAAAGTGACGGTGAATTCGTCTTGGTCGATCACCACTTTATGTTTGAGTGACTCTGGGAAAAATAGCTTAGGCCATACATTGACAGTCTTGAGCTGCCAGTCTGCGATGTGTAAGCCGGTGTTGGATAGCAGCCGCTGATGTGACACAAGTTCGTCACTCATAGCAACCCCGGAAGTCTCTCTTGTACCATTTTCCCCAAAACCTCATTCGATGTCCCGTACTTGGTTTGGTAACCGCCGACGAACATTTTGATAGCCGCACCGATCCCCATGGACTCTCGCACCGCCGACTTCGCCGCATTTACCGGAAAAGTCCTAACGCGACACCCGCTCCACCTCGCCCGGCGCTCTTGAATGAACTTCGCATCGCCATGGATGTCGATGATGTAACGCCAATTCGGATTGATGTCAAGTTGCAACGGACTCTCAATTCGGTCTTCGAATCGGAGGATCTTGTGGCAAAACTGTTCGGTTTTTACGGATTTGATTACTTTGGCGCCCTTAACTCCGAATTCAATTACATTTACCGACCGGTCGATGTTGGCATCTGAGGCCGTGCGCCACCTAGGGGCTCCTGGGTAAAATACGTCACAGCCGAATACGGCCAAGCCCTCAGAAACCCGGTCGAATCGGTATGGAGTGTGCATGTGGCCGATGACGAAGCTTTTGTCTTGCACGTCTTCTAGGGATGCCGCATCGGGAGCGTAAAACCCGTTGTCGTATTTTGAGCCCTGCACTGCTTGGTGGGCTACAACGCACTTCGCATCGGACTCACGTACGGAGCGCAAGAAATCTTCGTTGCTGTGAGTGTATGGCATAAACAAAACACCGTCCATCTCCGTCGGCTTATCTACCACAGTAATGGCGTCAACGTGAGCCAACATAGAGTGGTTGGGGCTTGAACCGGCTGCCGCAAGGTCGTGGTTTCCCACCAAGGCGATTACCGGTGTTGTACAAAGTGCAGCAAACGCCTGACGCCACCACGCCATCACTTCACAATTCACGAGCTTGTGGTTGTGGTACTGATCGCCCATAAAGATGACGTTGTCGACCTCTTCGTCGACGACGATCGGCAAAATGCCGTCGATGAGGGCTTGGCAGTCATCAAGCTCGCCTTCAACGGCGTGGACGTCACCTACAACTAGAGATCGCACGGTTCCCCCTTATATAAAGACATTTCAGCGTAACGGATCTTCAACATACCGAGAGCTACAAGAGCCTGCTCTTCATCGTGTTCAGCCTTTAACGCCCGGAACACCCAACCCTCCATGGCCGTTGTGATTTTTTGCTTGAACTCGTCAAAGCGCTTTTTCTCCGCGAGAAGAGCTTCCAAGTAATTGATTTCGCTCATCGCGCCTGCCCAAAGTAATTGGACACCACCTGAGTCGTGACTTTGTCCACCTCCACAACACTCGACTTAATCAAAGCGAGTAATTCCGTGGCCTTCCGACACCAATCAGCTGGACTAGGAACGGCCGGCAAGGCCGACTGGACCAAACTATCGAACTTTTGGGCGGAGATATCACGGCGCAACGCGACGGCTTGACGGCGTGTCGCGCAATACAACTGCCGGGCGTAAGAGAGGGAGTCGTAGTTGGAGGCGTTCATCGCTTCACCTTCAAGTCGATGTCGTCGGCAAACATAGCATTACTGATAGCCTTGAGCCGCTTCTCGGATGACTCTTTAAAATGCGCTTGCTCCAACCACTTAAGGCGCTCAATCAACTGTGCGGAGTGGGCCTTAACTTCCGTAAGCTCCTGTTCGAGGTAGTCTACCCTGTCTTCAAGGTGGTTGATTCTCGCGGTTCCCATCACTTCATCTCCGCCGTTGTCGTGTAACTCCCCGATACGCTGGTAATACCGTCACTATCGACAAGAATCGCGGTGGGAATCAAAGTCATGCCGCTCCCGGACGTTCGGAGGACCTGATGGGTGCTGCCAGGCGTGCACGTCACATACGGCTCCTCCACGAGCTGGATCATCGTCTTTGGCACCAAAATAAAAGTCTTGTCGCCAACCGTGAAGACGTCCTTAGCCCATTGCTGGGTATACAAATCCCCACGCACCCACACCTTAACCCCTGGAATGAATTGCTTACAGCCATCTCCGGATGCTAGGAAAACCACCTCGAGCTGCTGTAGTTCAAGGGTGTTGGAAATCAGCACCATGCCGCCGACGCGCTTCTTCTCGACGTGTCGAGTTGGGAACGGCGTGCAAGCCACAAGGCCATTGACGGTGGAAACCGATGACGTTTCATTGGTAGAGCTGGTGGTCATTTTATCTCCTTCGAATTTACATCAAGTTTTTATCGACTTTGGACAGAGCGTCTTTGGCATCGTCCAAGGCGTACTCAAGTCGCGCTAGATAGCACTCACATCCAGCCGACATCCCTGCTAGTTCACTTGCAACATCCTCGGACGGCTCGATCATCCCGTCGAGCGCCTTCGCCAATTCGACGACGAGAGCGAGTGCGGAGTCCCGCTCTTGAATTGTTTTGCGCATCGAGTTCCACAGCGTGTGACTGCGGATCTCGTCCGGCACCATCACATCTTCCCCCGCAGCAAAATCGACGTACCGAAGTCCCTCTGTCGCTCCGACCACATCCGCTAGCTGCTTGAGAGCCTGCTCGGTTTTACAGTTGTTCACAATGAGATCCCTTTCAGACGAAGTAGCTTCTGCTCTACCACGGAAAGATCCTTAAGTCCAGCTTGGAGACTTACTAGAGCTTGAGTCCTCTCGACGATGACGTCCGGCCGATGTTCTTCATCATCCTCATAGCACTCGAGAGTGGTATCTCCGGTCTCTTGGTCGACAGCACAGTCTCCGGAAACATGGCTGGCTGCCGCAAGAAGACCTTGGATTTCCGGGACTGTTACATGGTTCTTTTCGGGGATGTTTTCGTTGACCGCGGCGACGATCAAGTCCATGTCGGTGTTCTTGTCGAGGAACCGGGAGGCTTTGTGAGCGCGATACACACGTCGTGCGTCAACAGGCCAGAGATGCAACAGTGTGGAATTGTAGGCCTCTATCCTATCTCCACACATACGCCCGAGGATTACATCTCGGAATACCTTGAAGGTTTTAAGTTCTTCCTCGTCCGTCATGTTTTCTGTGAGGAGCGGGTCAAATTTGTCGATCCCCTCCTGCAATCCGATAGCGTGCGTCTGAATCAAATCCAAAAACGACATGTGGGAGCGTGGAGTTTGGTTCCAGAACGTCCGGCAATAACTGATGGCTAACGGCAGGTTCATTTCCATGATTTCCGTGCGAATTCGCTCGATTTCACGGATCGACGCACGGATCTCTGGGTTCAAAGTGTCGCCAGCGGTATCTTTGCACCATCTAAAGTAGCGGTAATTGAACTTGAACTTGTGCAGCGCTGCACCATCGCGCGCCTTGAGTGCCGGTGAGATCTCGGCAGTGAACTTCGTTTGACGTTCACGGAAATACGGCCTGCTCGAAAGGAGGTTCCGCTTGGTATCGCAAATGTACTGGATGAACGAGACGTACACCGACGCCCCATACACCTCAAACAGTTGGCCTTGCGCTTTACGCTCAGCCGCGATAAGAGCCTTGAGCTGTCGACGTTGAGTGTGCAACCGATCAACGTCAGTCATTTTGCCGTATCGACCGATAGCGGCTGTAAGGGATTTTGCGAAGTTCTTAAAGAAGACATCGCTGTTGTCATATCCGCCGATACTCATGGGGTTCTCGATTCTCTGTTTGCTACGTTATATCCCCATTATACACCAGTCGAGAATCTTCTTGACGGTACCTCTCTTTGTTGGCTTCGTCAAGTCCAAAATACCTTCACTTCTACATCCTTGAAGGCGTTTTGTCCATTACCGCCTTGAATTCCTGCAAAGTCATACCTTGATACTCGCCAACGAGAAGGTACAGTCTTGTAGCCGGCGAGGTGTTTGGATTTGACCGAACGTAATCTCTGACCTTCTTCACTTTGTCTACAGCCAATACATCTAGTATGAATTCTGGTGCGTGAATGTTGACCGCCACGGAAGCACGAACATGGAAGTTTTTGCAGGAAGCTAACGTCGTCATAACCCAGATGTCGGTTGTCATCTCTCCTTGTACAACCTTATCTAAATAGTCTTTAGCTATAGCAACCTCGATGCTATTCGGTGGAGTGTTAGGACGACCGAACATCACATCGTCACGAAGCACCTTCGGTAATTCATCTGCGGTTACATCGACAGCTAGGGGATTGTCCGGACATTCTCTCATTTGAGAGTCTCCTTGAACTCATTCAACGTCATGTTTTGGTACCCACCCATACGCATATACAACCTGGTACCCAACGCTGTGTTGGGGTTGCTCAACACGAGCTCTCGGATGTACTTGAGTGGGTCGGCGGACAGAATATCCAAGGCTTCTTCAGGCGCGTATACGTTCGCCGCTACGGCTTCACGGATGTAGAAGTAAGGGTGTTGGGCCCATCGCACCAACTTTTTCGGATCGGTGGATTTTTCCACAGCTTCAATGGCGGAGATTTGGTCTTCTTCAAAATCCATTACCAGTGTGACTGGCACTAGCTGGTGACGGTGGAAGTAGTCGTCTCGAACAGTTTTAGGTAAATCGTCGAATATGTAGGATCTCATAGTTTCACATCCTCACCATTTTCACCGGCCCGTAAATGTCCTCAAAAATCCTCTTGCGAGCCAATGCGTGTGCGTGTACCGTGCGGATGTTTGTGACGTCAAAATCGATGATGTTGCACGACGTCTTGTTGAGGGGCTTGAAGGGGCGTGTACAACGACCTACACCTTGACGAACCTCCACTTCGGATTTACCCCCTCTGAGATAAATCATCGTTTTTACACTTTTGAAGTCAGTGCCCACACTGACGCACGATGTAGCTACGAGTATAGGGAACTCCGACGCATTGAATTGTTTAACGAGCGAGTCGTTGTCGCACTCGTGGTATTTTTCCGGGACTTTCGACTTGTTATCGGCCAACGGCCCGTGGGCGAAGCGAACTTCATGTTGGAAGTGCGGTAGAAGTTCGGAAAACTGAGAGACCTCGTCAACCAGTATAAGTACCTGGTGTTTCGACACCGCCACACTCTGGTTAGCGATAGCCGCCGCCCTCTTAAAAACTTCTGGATTGTAAAAGAAGTGCTTGCGGGTCATCTCATTCGGATCTGAACTTTCGAACTCGACGTGAGACTGCACAGGAACCATGAAGAACACCGGCTTGGCGAGGTAACCGCCATCAACGCCTTGACGTACGGTCAGTTCGAGCACGGTATGCCCCGTCAATGAGTCCAAAAGTTTGCCAGATCCGTCCCCACGAATTTGGGTGGCCGAAAAGCTGAATCTATACGGGGCGTTTGCGACTACACCTAGTGCAACTTTCTCAAAAGTGGTCGCCGCGATTGTGTGCGACTCGTCTGTAATAAAAACCTCACACTTGGAAAGATCTTCCCATTCTTTCGTACCGACCTCAACCCGAGTCAAGGATTGCCCAGTGCCGATGACGAACAACTTGCCGGCTTCCTTCTTGCCTCCGTAGAACTTGCCAACGTACTTTTTCCCGAAATGCTTGACGAAGTCTTCATAGAGTTGCCCCGAAATGCTAGCAGAAGGCGCCATAATGACTGTCTTAAGTCCGAGTGCTTTAACCAAAAGCAATGCGCAAAAACTTTTCCCGGTGCCGGTCGCAAGCTCCACTCGCGCATGCTTTGCTTCCAACAACCTATCTCGCGCTTCAGTTTGGTATGGGTAGGGCGTGCGGTCCGGAACGACCGCCCACGGGATTGTTTTAGGTTCTGGGTAAACCACCTTGTTAGTTACCGTGCAGCCGTATTTCGATTTTAAGGCCTCTAGCAGCCCGCTGTTGACGTAATGACGTCCGGACCCATCTCGGCTTAGGAGGCACACCTTCTGACTCGCCTGAAGCTCAGCCAGGCGGGCTGCGTAGGCTTCCGCACCAAACTTGTGGGCGAACCAGGTCGCGTGCTGTAACTTCTTGAGTTCGAAAGCCACCGAAGTGTCGGTGTAGGTAAGTTCTTCTTGAAGTGACTTCAGCTCAGACGGCGTCGCGTCGTCGACGTACAGCTTCGTAGGGGTCTCGAGAGTGAGTTTCATTGCACAACCCCCACGAAATCTCCAAAAGACATACCACTGTGCTCTGAATAGGTAGCGAGCCATAGCTTGAGAGCGCTCTTGACGTCAAAACCTTGCCAATCGGGCGAGTTAAGAAGTTCGACAAACCGTCGCTCATTTTCAAATTCAAGAGACTCAACTCTGTTCAACGGCGCTTCGAACAACTCCATAAAACAGTTCCCATCACAGCACTTCGGAATGCTCTCGGCGTAAGCCGCCAGCAAATTCGCCATGTCAACAAATGTTTTGGGAGTCTCGAGAGTGATCTTCATGACTTTTTCTCCGCGCAATACCAAAAGTTGGCCCACCAATTCGATGTTGGTTTAATCCCGTAGCACTGGTTCGTCAAGTCAACCCCTCGAACAAACCAAGGTTGGTGGCGGGTGGTCCACAGGTATTTTGCCAGTGCAATCATAGCAATCCAAACACGAAGTTCTGAACCGCCAGGAGGCGATCCGTGGGGGTACCGCAAACGTCGATGACCTTGAAGGACGGCAAACTCGCGATAAGCTCTGGAATCTGCCGCTGGACGGCCTGGGATTGTTCCTGCGAGTGCACTCGGTTCGGGTCCACAGACCAAACGCGAGAGATAGGCGCAGCGAGGAAGGTCGCCGAGGTGATGCTCAGCGAACGCGCCACGTACTCTTGGACTTCAGCCGCCGTACGACGAGCAGAGCTCATGTACAAGAGCGAATTGATTGGACTTGAGTCCGAGATGACCAACACCTTTGGGCCACAACTCGTCACGAAAGTTTCATCCACCTCGAGCTGCTGACGCATGATGGCGAACTGGTCGCTATCGTCGAGGGGTGGGAATTGCTCTGGCGTTAGCGCCAGTTGAAGCTTCTTACGGGCAATATACAACCGCGCCTGCTCCCCAGAGAGCTCGCACAGGACGCCAGCCTCCTTCAGGGAAGCAAACAACATCGCGGCGGTGGTGGTCTTACCCGAGGACGGAGAACCGATGAAGTTAATTAACATTCCACAAGTATACCACGTTTGGAAGCGGAATCCACCTGTCCGTTCGGAGGAACTTCTTTCTTGCTTTGAGGCTCTGAATGATGTATTGGATTTCTCGTGAATTCTTATTGTATTTGAGGCTCGTCTCGTTTGCTTTAAGGACCATTCAATGTCTTACATCATCTTACAGTACGTCGGTCGGACGTCGTCGGCTTTTCTGCGACGACGAAGTCGGCTCCGCTGAACCTTAAGGATGATCCTTAAGTGATCCTTAAATGATCCTTCGCTCCAATTTTCGAGCCTCTACGCCAGGTTCACAGACACTTTTCTTCTGCACGATCACGCAGACATTCTGCACGATCACGCAGACATTCTGCACGATCACGCAGACATTTCTGCACGATCACGCAGACATTCTCTCATCGGATCTGCACGATCACGCAGACATTTCTGCACGATCACGCAGACATTCTGTTTGTACAGAGCCGATTCTACAAATCGTGTTGCACATTAAAAGAGGATCATGTATAATGGATTTGTTGTCAGTATGAATCAGAGCAGTGGCTTGGTCCGAGCACCTGTCACTTCTTTCCGGGTGTATTGGGGGAAAACCTGGTCGCTGCTCTGATTCATACTGACAACCTCGCGACTTTCCCTTGCGAGTTTACAAGAAACAAGAAAGAAGAATACAGTGTATTTGACGACTCAAATCTTATCGAATCAAGGAGCCTTGGGCTTCCATGCTGGCTCGAGTCGAGCGGCAGCTCTTTTGTGTTACCTCTCCAATAGACAAGGGAGGGGTCCTTCTACATGGGTTAATCGAGACACCATCTGTAAGGCTCTTGGATGGAATCCATATCGCTTGAAGCAGTTCGATGAAGCGGTACAGGAACTTGTCGACCGTCAATTAATCGTAATTGAAGACAAGTTGATTCCCAACACCAAAACAGTAACAACTCACTATGACTGTAGGCCGACATTGGGGGTTCTAAAGAGGCTCGGTGCATTGGAGTCAAAAGAGGAGAGTCAATCATGACCAGAAAAGAAACCGACAAGGAGCGCCTGGAAAGGCGCAACAAGGACAAATCCACCAAAAACGTAAAGATCGATCTCTTTGCTCTTGGCAAACAGGTGGAGTCACGAGTTTTTGCTGAGACCGTCGAGGTTGACGAGACTCTTCATTCTGTGTCCAAAACCGACAACGGTTTTAGACCCGCCATCATTGATTCAAGTCACGACCTTAAGGGCTGGACTTTTGATCAATGGCGAGAGCAGCTCGCGAAAGAGTCCCTCAAAGAGATTCCTACAAAACGCGACACCCACGCTGATCCAGAGACCATGTCTGCAATTTATGCGGCGATCGGCCGGCGCACGCAAAAGTACCTCAAAGATGGCTTGCTTGGTATTTGGGAGAACCGCCAAGCAACGTATGATAAGGTTGTCAGTATCTCAAATAAAGCCGTCCAATGCGAGCGATTGAGTCGACGGCAACTTTTTACTTGGCTGCCTGACGTTGTCGAGTGCTTTTATGACGATGAGAGTGTCCACGAACTCTTCGTTGAGATGGAAGAAGCCGGCGACAACGGACTGTCGGATGAAGAGATGGACGATTGGATTAACACATTAACAGTCAAGTCCGCCGTCAAAGTAATGAGCGTTGTTCAGGAAGATTTCTACAAGACCATCGATAGGTTCTGGTCTTACATTTGTGGCTACACAGTCAACCTGTCCGATCTTGAGCGCGTGATTATGGCGTTCAAATTTGGTTCGGCCAGGTGCGACGACACCAACTTTCGAGAGTTCGAACTTAAGGGGTTGGCAAAATGTCTCGGTGCCATCAACCCGGCAGATTATTTGTGGGTTGAGTCGATAGAGGATTTTCGTTCGCGAGCATGGGCACTCATTATGGAGCGACGTCGCGAACAAGAAGTTGAAGTTGTCGAGTCGAAGAAACTAGTAGAAGCCCCAAAAGTGATTTGGGAACCCCCCAAACCCCCAAAGCCTCGCCCTCACGCAGAAGTCGTGGCTGAAGTTCAAGCGGCTATCGCCGCACGAACAGTACCGCCGGTTGACATCACACCAGACGAGGTCTCTAAATTGACCGATTCGACCAAACTCGAAGCTTGCTCGTATTCGACTGATCCTGAAATTCTTGTAGCCGTACACAACAACAAATACACTCCATGGTCGGCTTGTGAGCGGTGTATGGAAAATGAAGTAGTGTTTAAGCGTTTTTGTCAGCAAGCCGATGAGCGCACGCCTGTGGCCCCGGTTCAAAGGGCATCTGGAGGGCCTTCGGTATCAGATCTTGAGCTGGCGGTGACCTCAACAGATTCTCGAGAGCTAGAACGCATCGCTACTACAACAAACGATCCGATCGTGAGGGTGGCTATTATCGCCAACGGTAGTGCTGAAAAAGACTTGAAATTATGGCTGAAGGCTGTCAACAGTGGGCTTCAAATGACATACACTGAATTTGTGGGGGTATAAAATGACTCAAGAAGAATTGGCAAAAGAGTTGGCGGAAGTCCGGGAGAAGTTTAAGGATGGGAAGGGTATGAGCAAAGCGACCAACCGCGAGCTGTCGTTGATTTTGAGTTACCCGATCGAAGGTGATCTGGTTTCTATGAAGTCTGCGCTTCGTTGGCGCGATCTCACAAAGGGCGGACCACTAGATGTCGACAAGATCGATGGCGTCTCTTAAGCAGATGCAAGTGCACGTGTCATTGGATGGTAAGTTTCTTTTTACCTTGGACGATCTCGCGCGAGCAGAAGCCCAAGTTCTGGCTGAATGCGCTCGTCACCCGAATCCAAACGAAAGGATGCGCGCGGCTAGCTCTCAGACAACTCCGTCGGAGTCGCTGTCGTATTTGACGAGAGATCTCCAACCACAGGTGCGATTGAGGGTTGCTGGCAATATCTGTACACCAGCAGAAGGTTTTGTGGTATTGGCGGAAGATAGCGATCCACAAGTCCGAGCCGCTGTGCTCAACAATCCGTCTACGCCACCTATGGTAAAAATATGGATGCGTGGCGGGTACGGTGATATGTCTTTGAAGGAATTCTTGGAGACCGCCAATGCCGACTAACCTTGAACTGGCAAAAGACCTCAATACTTCAACTGAGGACTTGATCCGTATCATTGGAGACATCCGAGCGGAACTAAGACTCAAGGACGACGATGAGTACAAAGCTTTTGAACTAGCCATAAACCACGAGAACCTACCTTCCATAGTTTTGGAAGACATGGCTCGGTATGGAGCAAAAGGGCATAAACTCTATGTCGCCAGTTGTCCTCGTATGACTAGAGCGGCTTTTGAAGTGCTTGCGCAAGATTCCGACATGTGGACCAATTTGGTTATCAATCCGGCCACACCGTTGGATTTCTTGGTTAAAGTGGCTAGAACTGAACGCCCAATTACGACAGTCGGTTTTGCTCCTGATACTCCCAAGGCGAATATTGCCGGCAGCAATCGTACTCCGATTTCTATTTTGGTAGAACTTGAACAAAGCTCATTTATCTTGGTTAGGCAGAGACTAGCTCAGAATCCCAATACGCCAGAGTGGGTACGATGGCAATTGTCTTTAGACGAGGACTTTACAGTCCGACTGTATGTCTTCGCGTATTCAGGAACTTCGTCGCAGCTTCGAATTCAAATGGTGCGGATCGAGGAAGATCCAAGAGTGATTCAATACATGTCGAAGTCTAAATGCACACCGCCTCTGGTCAAAATGTGGTTGATGTCCGAGTATCGACATACTATGTCTTTGGAAGAGTTTTTGGAGGTCGCAAGTGAGAATGACTAAACACGGTCCGGAATACGACGCCCTCGACTACGTTCTCGATCACGACACGCCTTCTGATATTCTCGCGGAGTTGGTTAACAGCAATGGCGTGCAAATTCGAATCTATCTTGCCATGAATCGCAACACCCCTCCAGAAGCACATATGGCGTTAGCCAAAGACGCTGTTGCTGATGTACGATATGAGGTTGCTGTCGGCTATAGGTCTCCGCCTGAGGCGTTGACGATATTGGCCGAAGATGGGCACGAGGATATCGTGTACGCAGTCTCAAGAAACCCCAACACTCCACCTTTGGTTAAAATGTGGCTGGAGACGTACAGGGATAGTGGAATGTCTTTGGTGCAGTTTTTAGAGGTTGCAAATGTGGGTTAATGTATTGATTATTGCTGGGTTTGTTGTTGGCGTCAGTGCGATTGTTGAGTTTTGGCGTCGGAGGGCGTTGACAGGGAGGTGATTTTGTAATAGGGGTTGGGGGAAAGGAGTACTTATGGACCTCAAACCGAATTCATTGGCTATTAAGGCTCCTGGCTTGCGTAGCGAGTGGAGCTCTGAGAACACCGTCAATTTTGACGATGTTTCGTATGGTTCGCAGGTGAAGCGTAAATGGATATGTCCTCAAACGCATAAATATTCGGCTTCTCCTCACGCTAGGACCGCCAAAAGGCCGCACGGATGCCCTGAGTGTTCTGGCAGGAAGGTGTCCGATCTTAACTCAATAGCAGCGAAGGCCCCACATTTGGTTATTGAATGGCATCTAGACAACGACAAGACTCCACGTGAGGTGGCGTACATGTCCTCCGTACTTCGCAAGTGGCGATGTAAGAGCGACAGCATGCATGAATGGTGGGCGACGCCTGGAAATAGGACTAGTAATAATCATGGTTGTCCATTTTGTTCTAGGCGTAGAGTTTCAGCAATAAATTCGTTGGCCACTAAGGCTCCCCACCTAGAGAGGGAGTGGCATTCGGATAATAAAGAGAAGTTTTGCGATATATCGTGTGGATCGAAAAAGAAGTATTGTTGGGTTTGCAGTCTTGGGCATGTATGGCGAGCCTCCCCTCACAATAGAACCAAGAGAAAGCCTAGTAGGTGTCCGGAGTGTACTGGATACCGAGTTTCTAAGCTTAATTCGCTAGCTTCGCGTGCTCCACACCTACTCGCCGAATGGCATCCTGACAATAACAAGTCGTTCGATGAGGTGTTTTATTCTTCTGCCAAAAAATATAAGTGGATTTGTAGGTTTGGCCACGTGTGGGAAGCTAAACCGTGTCACAGGACGGACCCCAAGCATCCTAGTGGATGTCCAGAGTGTATCGTTACCCACTCTAAGGCTGAAACGGCTATTTTTGATGCTATTAGGGTAAAATACCCGGACGCCGTCAATGGCCAGCGCGGGCTGTTGCGCCACGGACGATCTGAATTAGATATTCATATCCCGTCACTTAAAAAGGCGATTGAGTACGATGGGACATACTGGCATTCGCGGCCCGGCAGCCAAGAGAGAGATCTCCGAAAGGACCAGCAATGTGCTGAAGTCGGCATTCAGCTATTGAGGATTCCAGAGGCGGAGTACGAATCTGACCGTGAAGGTACCATCGTGAAAGTCCTTGCTTGGCTTGGGAGCAATCTATGATGTATGGCCTTCTCTACCACGGAAATGCGGCGCATGCTCTTCACCCCATGCGCGACCAAAGAACACCTGTCTAGGTGGGTTCAAACTTTCATCGGAATTCATTTCCCCGATGCCGTTGTCTGCGAAGAATCGAATTCATCTCCGATGGACGCTTTGTGGACACTGTATTCCAAAGCGATCTCGAATGACGACGAGGATTTCTCTCGTGTTATGTCTTACGCAGCACGTGGGACATATAAGACACTCAGCGCTTCTGTACTCGAAGTTGCGCTAGTTCTCCACACTCCACGAAATATCGCACATCTTGCTGCAACTCAAGACCAGAGTGGCAAGGCTCAGTCATATTGTAGAGATTTCTTCGCCAAACCATACCTGTGCGATTTCCGCATGGGCCAAAACATCAAGAAAATCGACGTTTGCCGCTTTAGTAACGAGCGAACAGGTATACATCTAACCGAAAAAGAATGGCAAGTTCTTTCTGACGACGAAAAAACGCTGTTCGAACGCAAAGACAACTATATTCAAATAGTGACGCTCACCCTACAAGGTGCGAACAGTGCACACACAGAACTACTTGTGGTCGACGAAGTCGATACCGTTCCGACGCAAAACCGTGGAGCGTACGAAGAGGCGAAGCACATTCCCGACCCGCGCAACGGACTAAATCCTATAACCCTACTTACTTCTACCCGTAAGTTCAGCTATGGACTAGTGCAGAAAGAAATCGATGAAGCTGCCAAGTCTGGCCTCAAGGTATTCCACTGGAACGCCGTAGATGTCGCCCAAGCCTGCACACCAGATCGACATAAGCCGGAACTCCCTAAAGTCCAACTTTACGTCAATGACTCGGAGCTCACCACGGTCTCTGAAGAGGCCTACTCCAAGTTCGATGTAGCAATGCAGTCCAAGTTCACGCAGCACGAAGGTTTTGGTGGGTGTGCGACATGTTCTCTGTTTTCGGTGTGCAAATCCAGGCTAGCTACACACCAGACCTCGAAGTCTCCTCTGTTGAAGCCGATTACATGGTTGCGCAACCGCCTCAAGGAAGTTTCGACTGGAATGGCTTTGACGCAAATCATGTGTCGCCAGCCAGATTCCACTGGTTTGATTTACCCGAAGTTGGATCGCGCCATCCATGTCAAGACCGCCTCGGAAATTGCCCAGATGGTTACCGGGCGTACAGCGCCGCAGCATTTGGATAAGGGTACGCTTTTGAGGATTTTGGTGGACCGGGGGTGCAAGTTTGTATCGGGGATGGACTTTGGCTTCACCCATCCCTTTTCTTGTATTACAATGGCAGTGTGGGGACAAAACGCATTTGTGGTGGACTGCGTTTCACGTTCTGGTTTGGAACTCGACGACAAAGTTGCTGTGTGTGAACATCTACGTGTACTGAATCCTACGATTCACGCCGACACTGAGGCCCCGGCCGATATCGAGACGTTCAAGCGACGCGGATTTCAAATGAAAGGTGCGATCAAAGGGCGCGGCAGCGTGAAGAGCGGCATTGAAATCGTCCGGATGAAAATCCAGCCGGCCTTAGGCCCTCCGACGCTATTTTTCTTGGCTGGAGATCCAGACGTCGAATTCGCCTTTCAACAACTCAAAATGTACCACTTCGTCACTGACGAAGGCGGAAATATTTCTGACGAGCCAGAAAAAGTCGATGACGACTCTGCGGACGCCGCCAGGTACGGAATTGTAGGGACTTTCGCGCCAAACCACAAAATCAGTCTGCCCCAGAACCCCAACAACCCAGCGCCTTCGGATGGGAATTCGGTTTCTGGCAAGCCTCAGTGGATGCAAGAATACATCTCGAAATTGCTGGATGGCGGGGATATCGCCGCGAACAAGCCGATCCGAAAAGGCAATTTCCACTTTCAACAGTAGTGGGTTGACATCCCCTAAAATCCGCGTATACTTCAAAATATCACAACGAGAGCGCTCGCAGCCTGATAGCGCAATCACATAAATAACAGGCCGTCTTCGCTCACCCGTATGGTTGGGGTGTTCGAAGACGTTTTGGGGACGATGTTCTACCGGACTAAGCAAGTAGGTTCGATTCCTACCGGCCCCACTCAATATTGCAACGCCATATGGTACAATGATTGCTAGAACGGAATCTTGACCATATGGACGCTTTCCTAAACACGACATTCCAAATCCAAGCCTACGCCGACCGTCCGGCCAACTCCAACCCACGTCTACGTGCGGTTGATTGGCGACGAGACCTTGCCGGCCAAGCCGTATCGAACCCCAAGTCCGAATCCGTGCAGCTTATCGCCGGAGAAACCCGGACGCTCTTCAACGGCACCCGTACGACGACCTTGGACGGCACTACAGCATTTACGGTGTCGCTGTCGACTCTGGAATCTGGGCGCTACCGCTTCACCAAAGTGGCTGGAACCGATCCGGGTCTTCGTACCAGCCGCGGACTCACGCTGAATACGGTCTCCGTCACCGTAGTGGCGTTGGCCAACGGTTCGCTGACAATGACTGTACCCGGGCCTGCGGCATTCACCGGTGTAGTTGCCGGAGACATCGTTTTCGTTCCCAACACCAACACAGGCGACACCGCCAACGTTTTCTCGATCTCCAACAGCGGGTATTGGGTGGTGTTGGCGGTGTTGTCGCCCCAGTCCTTGAGTCTCTCCCGCCTCCCCGGCGCTTCGTTCGAAGGCGTGAGTGAAGTCGTTACGTTGACGTCCAATGCGCAGCTGAGAGCCTACTCTGCGGCAGGCGTACAAGTCGATGACTCGGTGGCGATTTCGAGTGGGTTCGCGGTAGCCACACAAAAGACATACGAAGTCGTGGCCGTAACAGACACTTTCTTTGAAGTGAAGAGCTCCCTGCCGCTCCCTCTCGAGTCGTCTGTGACTCCCGGTGCCGCTGGCATGGTGTTCTATTCCAGTGCCAAGAATTTCCTGTATATCGAAGGCGATCAAGAGTTCGCCATCCGTCTCAATGGCTCGACCGACTCGACTCAAAGGGTTTCTCCGGTGCTTGCTGGAGAGCTAACGGGTGCCTACTTCAAGAACGGCCCGACCTGGTCCTTGGCTGTAGTCAATATGTCTTCCACGTCGCTCAATTTGATGGTAATCGGGGCGGAATAAATGAAAATGACCACATCAGACCTGTTTGCTCCCTCCGCCATTGTGCCTGTCAAGCGCAAGAAGTCGGCTATGGTGGAGATGGTTAACGTCCCGAATGACAATGCCTACGAGGCATTGAACAAGTCTTTGATGTCGATGGACGGGCAAGAAGACAAGCCCGTCAAGCGCCTGGCGTTTGAGGTCGATCCGACCACCGGCGTGAGTATTTACGCGTCGCTGTACCGTCCCAAACAAAAGGGCTTGTCGGACATCATGTTGAAGAGGTTGTCGGTCCAGGCGTCCATCGTCGCTAGCATTGTAGGGGCTCGAGGGAATCAAGTATCAGCTTTCGGCCGCCCTCAGCCAGACCGTTTTTCCACCGGCTATAAAATCAAGGCGAGACCAGACGTGTTGGAGGGGCTAGGTCAGGACGACAAAGAGGCCCTCCAAAAGCGTATTGCCAAAGCCGAACAGTTGTTTTTGACGTGCGGCAAGACGTCTGGGACAGAAGACACCAAAGAGCTTTCTTTTTCGCAGTTCCTTTTCATGACTACCCGCAACGCTCTGGTCTTCGGGCGTGTTGCCGTAGAAGCCATTCCAAATGCTGAAGGCGAGTTCCATTCGTTTAGACCCATCGACGCAGGAACCATCTATTTTGCAACAGCACAAAAGGATGCGGCGGACAATGTGCGGCGTCAAGCGCAAAATCTACTGGCACGTCTCAAGAATGAAAAGCCGGAAGTTTACATCGACTCCAGGGGTAGAAATGTAGACGAGTTGTTCGGCAATGACGAATACGCTTGGGTCCAGGTCATAGACGACAAGCCAAGACAATTCTTCACGGCCAAAGAGTGTTTGGTTCACAATTTCTATCCCGTCACAGATATCGAGAGCGAGGGGTACCCGTTAACGCCGCTAGACACCGTTGTCAGCGACGTCACGACATTCATCAATATCACAACTCACAACCGGCTGTTTTTCCAGTCCGGTCGCGCGGCTCGTGGCGCCATCGTATGCCAGTCTGATGACATTGATGACATCGACCTGCAGCAGATGCGTCAGCAGTTCCAGGCCAATATCAATGGCGTTGGTAATTCTTGGCGTACGCCGTTGTTCAAGGTAGGCAAGGACGACAAGGTAGACTGGTTCAGTATTGACTCCAATGCGCGTGATCAAGAGTATCAATATCTTTCTGATTCAAATGCCCGCACCATTTTGAGCGGGTTTCAGATGTCGCCTGAGGAGCTGTCTGGCTATGCTCACCTCAGCAGAGGTACGAATAGTCAGGCACTTTGTCTACATCCAGACACTCAGATCTGGACACAAGTTGGAGCAACAACGATCGGCGACTTACTTGGGACCGAGCGGGAAGTCTGTGGCTTCAATGTGTGGACCGGAACCGGCTGGTCTCCGGCACGAGCTTTTGTTACTGGAAGTAGGCGGATTTGCAAAACCACCACGAGCAATGGCATTACAATTACCAGCTCGCCAGAACATAGGTTTAGGGTGGTTGAGTCGGACGGCAGTTTAGGGTGGAGGGAGCAGCGAGACCTTGTTGTAGGGGATGTGGTCCTGGTAAATCGACAGCCAGTACCTGGAGACGAGTCCAATATACCGTCCTACAGAGGCAGAAAGCTAACCAAAGATATGATGGAGGTGTTGGGTTGGTTGACGGGCGATGGAACTCTGACCGTCAGGAAGGCCGGAAAAGTTCATCATTCCAAGCAGTTAGAATTTTACTACCACCACATTAAAGAAGTAGAGATTCGTGAGCGACATTTTCAGATACTCAAGAGTTTTGGACTTAACCCGAGGATAGTCGACCGTCAGGTCAGTCGGATAGCTGTCGAGCGCCAGAAGCGAGTTTGTGGCTTTCAATCTGTAGCTGATGTGCGACGAAATATCACTCTTAGCGACACTGTTTTTGTGGAGTGGTTGTTAAGTCTTGGTTTTGTTCCATCGTCTCAACATAAAGCAATCCCAGCTTTTATCCACGGACTGCCAGTCGAACTACGAGGCGCTTTTTTGAAGGGCTTTTTTAGCGCCGACGGTTCGTGTGACACGCTGAACACGCCGTCGATCACCATAGCTTCGCTAGACACACGCGAGGCGACCAAGAAACTTCTTTTGAATATGGGGATTCGGACTCGGTATTGTGAGGGGACCACTCGTACTAGTTTTGTCAAAGTCGACGGCCAGGAGTCCTACAAAAAGGAATACATCAAAGCTCCTAGCAAGCTTATCATCAAAGATAAGCTGGAGTTTTACGAGCGCATTGGCTTTCTGCAGCCACATAAACAGCCAGATCTAGACGCCCTCAAAAAGTCTGACTGTCGATGGATTAAAACGGCCGCTTCTGTCGCCCTCAATTTGTGTGACAAGATCCTTTCTCGTCCCGGGATGGGGCACGAAGAGCGAGACGTCGTCCGCCACGCACTGGCCGACAATAAGAGTCCGTTCCGCACTTTGTCGAATGTTCAGCGTATCGCCGAAAAATACCGAGAAGTATTGCCTAAATGGACTAGTGACTTTTACCAAGAATCTGTGGTTCAACTAGAAACATCGAACGACAGCGTAGAGATGGTCGACGTAGAAGTGTTCGACCAGACCCACGCCTTTGTAGCAAACGGACTAATAGTCCACAATAGTGAATCTAATGTGGAGTACCAACTCGAGGCCCACCGAGACACTGGCATCCGCCCATTGTTATGGCAGATGCAGAATTTCATCAACCACCGGATTTTCCCGCTGATCGATGCAGAACTCGCAAAAATCTGCACGTTTGCATTTGTCGGACTCGACGCCGAGACGGCCGAAAAAGAAACCACGAGACTACAGTCGGACGCCACCGTCCACATGACGTACGACCAAATCCTCCAAAAGGTCGAAAAGAAGCCCCTTGGCGCAAAATGGGGCGGGTCGTTCCCCCTCAACCCAGGATTCCAGCAGATCCTCGATAGATACATGACCGTCGGTCAGATCCTCGAGGGATTTTTCGGGGTTGCAAATGCATCAAAGGATCCTCGATTGGATTACCGCCGAGATGAATACTGGTTCCGCCAAGTAGACGTCCTGAATCAGAAGCAGCAACTCGAGCAACAGGCCCAAGCGCAGCAACAGCAAGCAATGCAAGGCGCTCAGCAACCAGGACAGGGCGATCCGTCCGCACAGCAAGGTGCGCAGCAACCCCAAGACGCGCAACAGGCAGCTCCACAACAAGGCACTGACCAACAAGCTGCTTCACAGCCCCAGCAAGACCCGAACCAGCCGGACCTTTCGACCGGAATCGACCAGCTCGCCGGGCTACTGAACAAGTCAGAAAGCCAACTCCCTATGTCGAAGCGACATCTTTTGGCACAACAGCGGATGTTCATTTCGCGCGCCATGTCGACCCTAGAGGAAGAGTCGAAAATCGCCATTAAGGAAATTGCCGGAATCGCCAAGAAGCATATTGCGCCCAAATAGTGGGTGTGGTATCTAAGAGGGATGAAAATCATCTCTCCATCAGCAGAACTGGTTTGGATCACCCCCAATGCCGCGCAAGTCGTTGAGATGGCTGCGCGCAAATGCTACGCCTCTGAAGATCAGTACGATCCCGCCCGCACGGCAGACTTCATCGACCGTGTAGTCAATCAAAAACACCATGAGAGCGTCATGGAGCACGCTAGCGCTTGCTTCGACTTCACCACAGACCGCGGAGTAATGGCCGAACTCACACGCCACCGCCTCGCCAGCTTTTCGGTTCAGAGTACCCGATACTGTTCATATAACAAGAGCAAATTCGGTAGTCAAATCGAGGTGTTGGAGCCGCCAGGACTCACTCCGGGTCAAGAGTTCTTGTGGGTTCAATCGGTGGAGATGGCAGAAAGGTGTTACATGCAGATGTTGGCCCTGGGAGCACAGCCGCAGATTGCTCGCTCGGTTTTGCCGAACAGTCTGGCTACTCACTTGCGGGTGACCGCCAACCTTCGCGAATGGCGCCACATATTCCGTCTCCGGACAGATAAGGCGGCGCACCCGCAAATCCGCGAAATCATGGAGATGGCTCAATATATTATGGCCCGTCAGGTTCCAGAGTTATTCGGCGTCGAAGCTTCTTGACATCGTCGACCGACCCGCGGTAATACTCGCCCATCAGCAGCAAACTCACACGGAGGGCAAATGGCGACCATAGAAGTGAACAAGAATGACGCACCGGCTGGTTATGACGTGTTGTGCCTCAACGATGCTCGTAAGGCGCTGATGTATTCTGTCGCGTCGGACCAGCCAATCAACCTTATCGGTCCTCCAGGTGTCGGCAAGTCGGCGATCGTGTCGGAAGTTGCCAAGATGGTAAATCTCCCACTTCACACTCTCATTTTGGCGCTGTGCGAACCTACGGATGTCGGTGGGGCACTGATTCAGAATGGGAAGCAAATTGACCGGATTCCTCTTAGCGTCGTCAAGTTTGCTTGTGACAATCCAGTCGTCCTGTTTTTGGACGAGTTGACATGCGCTCCGGCGACAGTACAGGCTGCAGCTCTGCGGTTGGTGTTTGAACGTTGGGCTGGGGACCAAAAGCTTCATCCTGGCACGCGCATTATTGCGGCATCCAACCCTCCGGAGCAAGCTTCTGGTGGCTCTGAACTCTCTCTACCTCTTCTTGGTCGTATGACTCAGATCAAGATGCGTCCCACCGTCAAGGAGGTCCAGGACTACTTCTACCAGCTTGGACCGGAAAACTCCACGCTGCGCTCATTGGCGGTAGACTTCGCAGCTACACTGGAGATGGCGCCGGACTTGTTGGCGATTGAGCCGCCGCCAGGAACGGTTATGAGTGGCAAGCCTTGGGGGGCTCCTCGTTCGTATGAGCGCGGGCTTCGAGTGTGCGCTACGGCACTCGACCAAGGCGAGTCCGATGGAAGCAATATCTTCGCAGCCTGCCTCGCAGGTAACGTCGGCGACGACGCGGCACTTGGGTTCATGACGATCCGAAAGATCCGAGAGACGCTGCCGTCCATCAAGGAAGTTCAGAGTAATCCCAAAGGCGCCAAGCTCCCTGAAGATGTCAATTCATCCGTCGCCGTGCTGGGTGTTTTGGCTCAGGTGTGCCAGACGGACCCGTGCGCTGCAGCGATTTACATGGACCGCCTGGAGCACGAAGTTCGTGCAGCGGCTACCCGAGCTCTCGGTCGCTTCAAGATGCAGCAGTACACGTCGTCGCCGTTCTATGAAGAAGGTATCGCGGCGCGTAACCGGTTGCTCGGAACTCTCGGTAAGACGATGGCCAAGCTCTAATGGACACACAAATTCAGGTGCGGATTGGGAATGTCGACAGCCCGCTGCGGTCGATGTCTGTAGGAGATCTTGTTGACCGACTAGAGCAAACCAATAAATTATTGGAGTCGTTGGGTTTTAAAAGTGGACGAGTGAGTTGGATTCAGTCACCATCTGAAGCTTGGACTAAAGGTAGTCCGTCAACGCGGTCGATAGACTATCAGTTTACAGTACAAGGGACAACCTCTGTACGTCGAATCAAAACTGCAAGTCCGTCCGTATATGCTTATGGGGAAGGTAGTATCAGAGATTTGATTGGACGGTTGATGGCTGGGAATAAGAGTAATATCATTTCTCTTCTAGACAAGAAGAGGATGTCTTCGCGACGTGCTGTATTGGCGGAGTTTTTGCCGGGGGATGAATTGAGGATGTCGGTGGTAGTAGTGCCTAGTCGACAATGTTCACGCTGCGGGAAAACCGTCACAAAGGTTACACAAATTCATCAGAACTCAGAAGAGTGCCTCCGGCTATATAATCAGAGGACCTATCCGAAAATCGGTATGGTTTTGATTGAACAAGCAGATTTGAGGTCCGCGCTTTACAACACCCCTGGTGTGGACATTAAACACGCTCCAGTCCAATACGAGCTTTGGGCTCCAAAGTGGGTAGATGCCGCCTACAAAATGTGGCAATCTGGAGACTCCACGTTCAACGAGCTCACTCTCGCTGAGTTGCTCAAGCAGATGAATCCAGTTGACGCTCCATCGGAATCCAAGTAAGAGGGGCCCATGTCCAACGCCACAATCGAACGGTGTCAAGCTAATGTCGCCATGCTCGGGTACTTGCACCCGGCTTTCCTTATGATTCATGCCAGGATTCGTAATCGGTACCGAGTGACGTCGGAGCCTGGTATGACGATGGAGGTGACTGCAAACGGATATTTGCTCATCGGAGAGCAGTTCGCGTCCAGACTCACTTCAGATGAATTGCAGGGGTGTTTGGCGCACGAGATGTTGCATTTGGTGTTGGGGTATTTCGACCGTCTAGGTTCGAGAGATGAATACATCTTCAATATCGCCAGCGACATGACGATCAATCACGCCCTTCGCAAAGACGGCATCAAACTGCCGGAAGGTGCAGTTTATCCTCCACTAGAATACACAGGAGATCTGTTTTCTGAGGCCGTGTACGAGTGGTTGCTGAAGAACCCGCAGCACATCCCGCCCCGACCACAAGGGCGCGCGTCAGTCGGCGCGGGGTGCGGCCCCATCAAAGAAGACGGTCAAGACGGTAAAGATGGTCTAGATTGGAAGAAGATTTCGGTCGAAGCCAGAGCGGCGGCCAGTCAGAACGGTTCGACCGCCATCGGAACACTTCTTTCGCCAAGGGCGGGTAGAATTGACTTCAAGCGGATTATCCGACACGGATTCAATGACGCCACCTCTGGTAGGAGCCGTGATTTTCAGACGTACGCAAGGCGTCCGCGTCGCCCTACGTCCGGAATTATCCTGCCTGGGTGGGGAAGTTACAATACGTCCATCGCGGTGGTAGTTGACGCTTCCGGCAGCATGAGCCGCGAGTGGATAAACGTAATCGCGGCGGAAACCATTGGCTTAATGAAGACGTTTCCTGGAGTCAATGTGTATTTGGCGGTCCATACGTCAGTTTTGGAGTGGTCTGGCTGGTTGAGTTCCACACAAAGTTGGAAACTCAATGAAGCTCTATCGTTCACCGGCGGCACTAACCCGCAGCCAGCTTACGATGCCGTCAGGACTGCCATGAAAGGTCGATGTGAAAACCTCATCCACTTTACAGATACCGAGTTTGGGTCTGAATGGCCTGCAGTGCCAGCTAAACACCTGATTGTAGGTGCATTTGGGAGGAATATTTCAACTCAACCGCCGGCTGGCTCTCAAGTCATTGTATGCGAGGTTGATGGCGTGTAGAGTTGTGGTATAATGGTCATATCAATAATGAGGAGTAGATATGGACGACGAGTTGGTAGTCAACGATGTTATTTTGCTTAAAGATATGCTTCAGGAAACAGGCAAGGCGTTGTATTTGTACAACGTAGACGCTGCCGGAACACAAGTTAAGGGGGTTTACGGTACACCACCCAAGAATCAATTAGACCTTGACTATGTCATGCGTGACGCACTTGACGAGTACGCATCTTTGAATTCCATCCTGATGGCAGAAGAAGATTTTAAGGCGTACCACGACGCGTGTAACTAAGGAGTTCACATGGGCGAACTAATCAAGCAGTATGTCGCAACTGGAAGTACTATTCTGGCTGAAGTTGGTTTTCTTAAGCCAGGAGAGGCTTTGTATTTGTACAATTACACGTTCCTCACCAAGACCGAGTATGTAGGCGGGGCCGCACCGAAGGGTCAGGTCGGTGTAGAAGAAGCTGTCGTGAACGCTCTGGTTGGTGGCATGGAGCTGTATGCCATTCTGATGTCCCATGAAGATTTCAAGGCGTACAATGATGCTTGTGTAGCGAAAGAGACAATCAAACTTGGATAACACATGGCTCGATGACTTTTTCGCCAATTACCGAGACTCCGTCAATGATTTGTGGAGCCCTAATGACCGCTTTCGAGAAAGGGAAGATGTTGACTCACGTCTTGATGTGTAGTCAAGACTTTGAGACATACCGGGAGATCCAGGCTGCCGCTCCGAAGGATACGGTCAACGTCGAGCAGATCGAGGCTCGGTCGTTGCGACATTTTGACGGAACCACCACCGCATGTAAGTAGCCTTCAGCCCAATCTTGCATGAGAGGTGTCTGAATGCTCCTGCAAGATTTGCTCAAAAGCGTAGCTAGGTCTGCCGCCTTCCGACACCCGACGACTGGTCAGGTGTGGGAAGTCGGCAGTTTTCATGACATCGATTCCGTTCCAACAGAACATCATGGTCAGGTAGAGGCCGGCTACGTCGACCACATTGGTAAGTTTTTGACTAACGATCAAGCCAAGCAAATCGTACTCCAGGATGTAAAAAAGTCCGAAGCTCCAGCGTCAAAAGAAGACGACACCATTCTTGACGGCGTCCTCGCCTCGGAAGCAATCGACAAGTCCGGCGAAGTGATGGACATCGAAGGGTGCGACATCACCGAATTCGACGAAGGTAAAGGCCTTCTCAATTACGAGCACAAAGACACCGGCCCTCAAGACGTCATCGGCAAAATCCTCTACGCCAAGAAGATTTTCAGCGCCAAAGACTGCACCAACGACCGCCAGCGTAAGTATTGGGATGATCTCAAACTCCCTATGATCTACGGAATCGTGCGATTGGCGGACGGCAGCGGACACCCAGGAGCCATCGCAGCGGCTGCTCGAATCCGCGACGACATCAAGCATGATGAGCCGTCGAGATGGGGTTTTTCGATTGAAGGAACAACCATCAAGCGCGACACCAAAACCGGGCGACTGCTCGTGACTATCGCCAAACGATGTGCGTTGACGTTCAAGCCATGCAACGAATCCGCAGCTACCGGGCTGATTTATGACCCAGGTGTCAAGTCGGACTTGTTCCGCACTGCACCGTCGGACGCTTCTGTGGTCGGCGGTGAAGACTTAGTCAAGACTTTCGACGCGGCTCCGTCGCAACTCACCGGTACTGCAGCGCTAGCCACAGAAGATCTCGGAATCAAAGGTAAACTCCGTCGCGCTCTCAAGAAGTGGGATCGCAAGACCCCTCTGAAGGCATTCTTGAAGATGCAGATGCCAGAAGCCGATCCATCATACATCGACAACTTCGCTGATATGACGGAGCGCTACACAATCCGCAAGGCGCAAGAACTGGCCCTCAAAAAGCACTTGATCAAGTCGGTCGTCACCAAGATGGCGGTCAAGACACTCAAGAAGAACAGGGCCGATGCCAAGGCCGCACTGGTGGCGAAGATGGATTCGCTCGGGGTAGAACTCCTAGAGGAACTTCAAAAAGCCGACCAACCTAAACCTATACCGTCAAAGGTCGGGCCGATGATCCGCAAGGCGGCGCCACCAGAGCCAGAAACCGTCAAATACAACGGTCGTACAGTCAAACCCGGCTTCGCTATTGCAGGTGAAGGTAATAACAAGCAGCACCTCAGAGTTCTAGAGCATACACCAGAACATCTCATCGCCGTGCCGAAAGAGAAAATCGGCGGATGGCAAGCGTCCGACCTTCTCAAGTTGCCGCGCAACAAGGTCCCCGGCAATATCTGGATGACACGCCCCCCGGAATACGTCGGTACACCAGCCGTCATCGACTCCAAAACCCACGGGCTGGTGAATTACACCCACCACCCAGAAGTTCACGCGTTGATCCATGGGTTAGACATGGGTCAATCCAGCAAGGCAGGTACGGTCGGGATGAAAGCTAAGGCCGGACAGGCCGCTTGGATGAAAAATGCAGCAGGCAAGCATGTTTACGTTAAGCGTGATGACAATGAACGCCCCTTCGGCGAGTCTAAGCGTGAGGCTTTGTACCACAACCTCGCCAAGGACTTTTATGGAATGGGCAAGTACGTCACACCAACTGCGGCCGTGATCCACCCGACCACAGGGCAGCACTACACGGTGGTGGAACATACTCCAGGCGAGCACTTCAAGCACGGCGATGGCCACCCCGAGATGCTTCAAAATCTGGCAAAGAGTGGAGAGCTCCATAAGCTCGCTATCATGAACGGTATTGCCCACAACAACGACCGCCACCAGTTTAACTACCTCCTCGACAACGGCAACATGAAACTCATCGATCATGGTCTCGCTTTCAGTGGCGGCGGAAGCACAAAAGCTCCGATGACTCCACACTACATGTACGGTGGGGCAGAAGAACTTCCCGTCCACCCAGAAGCCCAAAGGTGGCTGCAAAAACTTAAGCCGGCTGAATTGGAACGCCAAATGAACCAGCACGGCGTGCCACCGGAATTCGTCCAAGAGGCATCACGCCGCCTGCAAGCAATGCAATCCCACGTCCAGGCAAACCCGAAGGCTAAGTTGTATCAGGCCTTGAACTCCCCATTTGAAGGTGGTACGAAGTAGTCATGAACGCCTCCAACATCATCATGGTTTACCAGACCCACCCACACGAATCGGGTGAAATCCATCACGTTCTCGTGGCCAAGTTTTTGCAAGTTCCTGGTCGCACGACACTTCTCGAGGATCATACGCCGGACCACACATTCGACGCGATTGCGAACGACCCCGTCGCCATCGAGTCCAAGCTCAACGCCGCCAAGCGCTCCATGTATTTTCAGGTGTGCACTCTACAAGAGCTCAATGAGGGCGAACACCCCGAATTATTGTCAGAGGCGCTCTTGCCGCCAGCCCATGGGCCGGAGTCTCGGTTCGATTACTTCCGCATTGGAATGCCGCAGCCGCAGCTCCTCGAGTTCTATGAGGGAGAAGGACACCTGGACGGGCACCCATTGTCGGACGAAGAGCTACAGTTGATTCACTCGAACATTGAGCGAGGTTTGGCGTCGCTTTCGTATCACAAGGACGAGCCTGAAGTTATTGCTAAGTCGGAGGATCTCGCGAAGGTAGAGCCCCACCTTGAGGCGGCGCTAGGGGGTCTCCGTGCTGCAGTGGCAGCCGGCCATGTACATCCGGATGTTCTCAAAACACTATCCGGGCATATTTTCAAGGATACCATGGTGCCTACAATGGGCAACCGCGTATCGTTCCAGGATTTTATGTCGCGCCCGAGAGAGGGCGTTCATATCAGACTAGATGGCGCAAAATTCGGCGGCATCAATAAGCGTGCCGGGTTTGAAACTGGCAACGAAGCAATCAAGTCTATGTTCGGTGCGGTTCGTTCGGCATTAGATGAGAGTGTCGGACGCAAAAATGCAAAGTCGTGGCGCATTGGTGGAGACGAAGGTCACGTACATGTACCTACACTTGAGCACGCCGCTATGTTCCATCGCTCGCTCAAGCGCCACTTGGACGCTCTCCCCCTCGTGGCAGGTCAGAAGCTCGCCTTCGACATGGGTGTTGGTAAGACGCCGGAAGCCGCAGAGCAAGGTCTGATTCAAGCCAAGACGAAGGGGAAGTCTATGAACTATCCCCTACACGAGCTGAGGACTCACGCCTACGTTAACATTCCGGGTCATGAAGGGCATCTTCCTACAGAGACGGAACAGCCACCTAAGGTTCAGACTCCGACGCAGCCGACAGAGAAGCCGGCTGAGCCCAAGGTCACTACGTAATATAAGTGACAATGTCGTAGATAAACGCCACCCATTGGATGGCTTTGTTATTTTCAAGGTTTATTCGGAATCGCGCCTCACTCTTACGGCAATGAGTTGATGGCGCAAGATAACGACCAAATTACGGCACCACCAGCAGCCTCTGACGGGGAAGACTATGTCACGCGCATGGCCCGGAAGAAAGGGCTGTCGAACCCTGACGCTCGCTTCTCTGAAGCCCTCCGACTCAGCCCTTCGCACATTTTGCATTTGGACTGATGTTTGTTGAAGGCCAACAGTTCGACTTCAACCGAACGACATGCCGAGCATTCCTTGAGTCCCATGGCGCGCATACACTTTCGACACACACCGTTGCGTCCGCAATGCGCCGGCAACTGGCATTCCTTGCACATCGTGATGCGAAGACCTTTGTCTACAGCCAGGCGATTCCGCTTGCAACGTAAGCAGGTCTTGCCGATGTACGAATCGTGACAGGTGCGGCATCTCATTGAGCCGCCTTCAAAAATTGCTCCAGAGACATCTCGCCATAGCCGCCTCGTAGCCATATTTTGACGAGCGGTGGAGTATTGGGGTGATTGAGAAGTCTGTCAAGCTCCATTCCCTTAACGTCAAGATCCTCATCCCCCGCCAATGCGGCCAGCGCATCTGACGGGGAAGTCCGGTTGTAAACGATCGCCCAGCGCACATAAGGATCTTTGTGCTGAACTAATGAGCGCAACTCATTTGGCGTTGCGTCGGGGTCGATGGCTCTAGAGCAAAGTCTATTGCGCTCATCTTTTTGTTGTTGGATTTGATTGCACAGGATCTGTAGACATTCAGTCATACTCACGTGCTAACACACTCCACCGCCACCGTCAACCCCCAAAACGCAAAAAGTGGGACTATTTCATCCAACTCAACCATTAATACGTACCAAAGTTCAGACCTTCGGGTCAAGGAGTATTAGAATGGCAACGTGCTATAAGTCGGAAGTTCTCGCCGCGCAGCTCAAGGCGAACCTAGAGAAGTTTTTCACCACCGTTTCGGACGTGCAGTACGACGCGAACAACACCCCCTACGTCACCATCGGTGCAATGACCACAGGCACGCAGAGCGCGCTCGTCCGCGTTTTCGCGCTTCAGCCCCTTGGGGTTGATGGTCTTGGTCTCGCGACCCGCAGCTGGGGCCCGAACACCATTCAGGTCGTTCTCGAGACGTCGGCCACCGCCAACCTCGCGTTCCTCACCGCGGCCAACTCGGCGCTTGTGATGCTTGAGGCCGGCAAGACTGGTTCCAAGGTCGAGCTCTATATGCGTGCGACTGGCACACCTCCGGCAGTGACAGACATCGTCGCCGCCAACCTGAAGGCCGAGTGGTACATGTCGACCAAGTGGAAGATGGGTTCCGCGACCTAATCCTCGTGAAGGTTCTCGGAGAAAACATACCATGAAAATCAAAGAATCAGAACTCAAGGCAATTTTTGATGAGGTTGCAGAAGACCTCAGCAAGTGCTTTGAAGAAGAGTCGCAGAAGCTAGCTAAGTCCATCCCCGGCGGTGCCGAGGAATCGTCCAGCTCGGACGAGGGCTCGAAGTCGGCTATCCCGGACGCCAGTGCGTCTGAAGGTAGCTCGGCCGAGGGTTCGAAGGATGAGGATTCGAAGGGTTCGGATAGTTCGGTTCCCCCACCCCCGGCAGCCACACCGGCAGCTTCGCCCAGCCCTGCGGCTTCGCCTAGCGCCCCGGTTGCTCCCCCTGTAGCCGACCCGGCAGCCCTTGCAGCCGACATCAATGCCGGCGCAGCAGTGACCCCGGAACTGTTGCATTCGGAATACCTCAAGATGATGCAAGAGGATCCTGCCCAGTTCGCCATGCACGTGCAGGCGCTGGATGCGGTTAAGGCGGCCACTGCCGGCGCCTCGCCGAGTCCCGCTCCCGCGACACCTGCAGCCCCAGTTGCTCCTCCTATGGACGCAATGAAGGCCGAGCTCTCGCCTAGTCCCGACCGTAAGCCGGGTGGCCAGAAGGTGGAAGTTGTACACAAGTCGGAGGATTTGAGCCGATTTGAGAATCTCATGAAGTCCTATGAGACGAAGGTAGCAGAACTCGAAGCCAAGCTCAAGAGCCAGGCCGATGAGCAAGTTGCCGTACAGCAAGTGTTGACGAAGATCGTCGAGCGCCCCATGCGCAAGTCGATTGAGTCGATTGCACAGGTCGCCCAAGCCCCCAAGGCCGTCGATTTGAGCAAGTTGTCTCGCGAAGCCGTCACGTCCCACCTGGGCAAGGTAGCCCGCAGCGCAGAACTCAAGAAGTCCGACCGCAGTCTCATCAATGATTTTTACTCAGGTACAGCCAAGCTCGAGCAGCTCGCACACCTCTTTTCGGAAGTCAAGTAGTACCAAGTTTCAAGGAGAATTACCATGGCATCAGAAGTTACCCAAGCACTACTCAAGGCGATGGAAGCCGGCAATTACGACGCGGCCCCATCCACTCTCACCAACGGCGCAGCGCTTCAGCGAGAAGACCTGTCCCCCGTCATGACGAACCTCTGCTTCGAGGATCAACACGTCAAATTGCAAAGTAAGTTGTCCGTCAAGAAGGTCAAGTCCTTGATGAGCCAGTTTAACCGGACCCTCAGCTACGGCCAGATGGGTACGAGCGCGCAGTACGATGGTCAGGTCGGTCAGGACGAGACGGCAGACTACGTACGTATCACCGTTCCGATCGGGTTTTACAGCCACGTTCGACGCGTGCCTTACAGCGCCACCCTCATCGAGACCGCCGACGGCGTCGACGCTGAGACGCGAGCCAAGGAAGCCGCTGGCAAGATCATCCTTGCTGACGTTGAGTTCGACGCTTTCCGCGGTATGGAAGGCTTCAGCAACGCAGGCGTGTTCGACGGCCACGATATGGCCACCCCCGAGCTCCCCGGCATGAAGGGCCTCGACCTGCAGATCCGTCAGAGCGACAACGAGCGCAATGCTCACGACCTGATGTTCGCAGAGTACGGCGCTGATGACTCGGTTGTCATCAACGGCGGCAGCTACCTCAGCCAGACCAACGTGGAAGACGCGACCCTCCGTAGCAGCATGAACTGGGGCACGGCGACCAAGTTCCTCCTCGATCCCAAGACCCTCTCGGCGTACAACCTGATCACCCTCGGCAAGGAGCGCATCAACCTCGGCTCCACTGCTCAGGACGCGACGGGTTCGGAACTCCGTCGGCAGTTCACCTCGAGCGGCACGGCCACCTTCGAGGCTTCGAGATTCTTGTCGGGCAAGACCAAGGTCAAGCCGTCGCGTGCTGGCGGCCTCGCGGCTCCCACTGCCGTGACTGCAACACCGGCTCCTGGCAGCACCAGCTTCCCCGCTGGCGATTACCAGTACTTCGTGACGGCATGCAATGAAATGGGCGAGTCTCCTCGCACCGCCATTGCAGCGGCTGTGACGGTTGCGGCTGGCGGCCAGGTCACCTTGTCCATCACCAATCCTGCTGGCACGGTTCGCTACTTCCACGTGTACCGTAGCAACGCCGGTGGTTCGCTCAACTCCTGCAAGTCGATCGGCCGCGTGGCTGCAAACGGCTCGGGTACGACAGTGTACGTAGACCTGAACAATCGTATTCCAGGGTACGTAAATGCCTACCTCGTGGACTTCGACTCGATGGACATCGCCGAATTGGCTCCATACTCCAGCCTCAAGCTCGCAATGAGCGCACTGAACATGCCGCAAGCTCACCTCCGATTCCTTGCCCTGAGAGTGTATCGCCCACGTGTCAACGTGATCGTCGACAACCTCATGGGGCGGTAATTCAGCCGAATCCATGCGATGATTGATTGGGCCCGGGAATCGCCTCCCGGGCCCTTGTCGTTTCTGGAGGACTGTGCTACACCACAGATACAGGTAGTGAAGACTACTCCAAATAGCGTCGATGAGTTCTGGTGAGATGTCTATGTTTTGTGGGGATAAGCACGACCATATAAGGACGAAGAGTTGTTTCAATACAAGCATGTTGGTGTATTCCTTTTGAATGTTGACTACAGGGGATAAGACGACTCGTCTTCGGTACCTGGCGACATTTACTCCGAATAGTCGATGAATGGTCGTTGACGTCAGAAGTGTGGCGTGGTAGAATCTCAATCGAGGATTAATGAGACCAACACCCAAAGAGGTCGTCGACCAAATCTGTCAACTGTTTCATAGTGGCAAGACCGTTTGGGATATTGGCGCTGCCCTCTCGCTCCCCACCTCAACGGTGCGAAGGGTGCTAAACAGAAACGGGCTCCACTACCCCAAAGTTGCAACCTCAAAAGAAACCGTCGACGCCGCCTGTGAACTATTCAAAACAGGCAAGACTCTGCTTGAAATTTGCAAGGCGTTGTCTCTTCCGTATGCCACAGCACGTAAGGTGTTGGCTGTTCGTGGGTTCCGCTACTCCAGGAAGAAATCAAAACAAGCCTTATGTCATCAAGAAATATGCGACATGGCTGCCAATGGTGTTTTTTTGCATCAAATCGCCGACGCTCTCGGTCTGTCTCGTACGGAGCTATGGACGTACTGTAAGGTACAGCACATTGAATTCAAGAAGGCGCTGCTCGACCCCACGCCGCAGCAGATGCAGATGATTAAAGATGCGGTCGTGCAAAACCTGGAGCTTCCCGTCAAACAACGCCTAACGCTCCCCAAACTCGCAGCGGAGTTGGGAGTCACGACATCCGCCGTAAAGGCAGCTAGAAAGCAATTAGGGGTCGTGCACGATCGATCTGCGGATATGATCAAGAATACCCCACAAGACTTCTTGGATACGTGTCGCGTCAGAGGATTTACCGCAAAGTCGGTGCCTGACAAGATTTTGATGACAGATAAAATCACACTAATCTGCCCCTGCGGAGCCGAGTTCGCCCCTATGGTGCAATCGGTGTTTAGAGGTACTGTCACGTCATGTGGCTGTCTTAAATCAAAAGCCCAGGCGGACTTGCTTCGTTCTATTCAAGAGATGGGGTTCGGGGTAGAGAAAAACAACAAGCGCCTACTCGACAACAGAGAGCTCGACGTCTACATTCCATCCAAGAAATTTGCGATTGAATACAATGGGCTGTATTGGCACCGAGAGGACATTCTCGCACGCAATCGAGACAACCCCACCAACTACCATGCAGACAAGTTCCATCGCCTAGCCATCATGGGGATTCAACTCATCACCATCTTCGAAGATGAGTGGCTAGAAAACAAAGAATTGGTATTGTCGATGCTCCGAGCCAAATTGGGTGTCGCCTCGAAGTCGATTTTTGCGCGCAAATGCAATGTAACGTGGGACAAGGGCCGCGTCCACGACTTTGTGCAGCGTAATCACATTCAGGGTGCATGTCATGGCGCCCACCTCGGCCTAGAGCTAGATGGCGAAGTGGTAGCCGGTATGATTTTTCGTGCCAACGGGAGATTGACGCAGTCTGGACAAGAACTGGCTAGATTCTGCAACCTCGCCAATACACGCGTCGTCGGTGGGTTTTCGAAGTTGCTCCGAGCGTTCATCGAGAAACACTCTCCGACAGAAGTTGTTTCTTTGTCCGACAATAGATGGAGCGACGGCGGTCTATACAAGAACAACGGATTTAGCCTTGCAAGAGAGTCAGAGCCGAGTTACTACTACGTCAAGGGGAGCAAGAGGCTACACAAGTCTCAGTTCCGACTAGAGCGGCTCAAAAAGATGGGGTGGTACGAAGAGGGCAAAACCGAAGCTCAAATCACAGCTGAACACGGATTACACCGCATCTACGACTGTGGCAAGAAGGCGTGGCTCTTCCGTCCTCAAATCCAACCATGATGATAGAACTCTTCCACGACATGGAATGGGACGAGCTAGAAGCCGAGGCGGCCGACCTTGGTACACCGCCTGAGCGCCTTGAAGAATTGTCGCATTGTAGGCAACTCGACGTGAGATATTGGGTCGCATTCAACTCCAGCGCATCTCCAGAGACGCTGATCCGACTTGCACAAGATCGGTACGAGAGTGTTCGCCGCCGGGTGTTTGAAAATCCATCCACACCACCTTTAGTGAAATTGTGGTTGCAAACCGACTACCGACATACTATATCTCTGGAAGAATTCTTGAAAGCCGCCAAGGAGGCGTAAAATGGACATTGACCAAAAGATGCTGGGTGTGTTGAAGGAACTTGTGAAGGACGCTCAGAAACTCGAGCACGATTACGAGGACTGCCCATGCTCTTACATGTGCGACCACACAGCCATCGGAGACGGCATCTGTTCGGCGTGCGACTGCGGCGTAAGCGACATCAAGAAACTAGCGGCTCGAGCCACCCAAATCATCAGTGAAGCGGACCAATCTTCGTAGTATGGTCCTTACTGCCCTCCCACTCAACTCCGTAGCCTCCGTCAACGTATGGCAATACGATGACGTGATTGAATTCACCGAAGGCGACCCCGCCAGCGTGTACTTTCAGCTGGTGGATTCGACCTTGGACCGCTCCAGAGTGCCCGCTGGGAAACGGTACGTCCCCGCCACGGCAGCCACTCTCGTTTGTGCGGTGGAAGCGTTGAATGACGCCAAGAAGATTTCCCGTACAGCAACCAACCCCTTCCCGGACGACAGAAGCATCTGGAAGCTAGACTTCTACTCGACTGATTCCATCCGCGGCACCGCTGGTATCCGCTTCACGCTGACTGAAGGCACCGCCATCCGCACTGGGTACGCCAAGAACATCCTTCGAATCCAATCCAAGACTTGCTTGTAAGGGGTTGACATGGCCGACTACACCGACAGCCGTTATGCTATGGGTTCCGCGTGGCCGGATCATGCCGTTGAGACACCGCGCCAGCAAGTCGAACCGCTGATCACGCCGCAGTTGTTGAGAACTCGGCACCTTTTGGGTTTGACGCTTCTTTCTGGCCAAAAGGATATGTCCGGCAGGCGCTACGAGTTCACCAATGACAACCTCGCGGATTTTATTGAATCCGCTATTTCGCAGGCCGAGATGGACTTGCGCATTGACATCGCGCCAGTGCAACGTCAAGAAAAACTGGCGTTCGACCTGAATCAGTTCAGGCACTTCGGTTATTTTCAACTCGCACACCGCCCTGTCAACAGCGTAGATCGCCTGAGTGTCAACCCGACTTCCGGGAATGACTTGTATGTCATACCTAAGGAGTGGATAGAAACGGCGTACCTACAACGTGGGCAAATAGCGCTATTACCCTTCATGATCGCTGTGACCGGCGGCATGCAAGGAACAGGATTTGGCCCCAGCAATGCCGGCGCCGCGTTCTTGGTGGCCACCAGCAACTGGAACTACATTCCAGCATGGTGGAAGATCAGCTATACGTCTGGATTCCCAGATATGATGCTGCCTCGTGTGTTGAACGAATACATCGGTACGCTCGCTGCGATGGAAACCTTGTCGAACTTGGCCGCTACGTTTGCTCGCACTACGTCTAGTAGTATGGGTGTCGACGGTCTCTCGCAGAGTCAAAGTGGACCCGGGGGTCAAATTTACCTCAACAGGTTGCAAGACCTCCAGGTGAAGTTAGATAAGCTCGGAGGTAAGCTAAAAGGCACCTTTGGTTACAAGATATCCGTAGGGGTGTTGTAGCCGGCCAACGTCACACTAAAACCTCTTGACACTCCATCTCCCGCGCGGTAATGTTCCGTCATGCACAACGACGAACAAAATCTAGGGTACATTCGTAACTTTCTCGCGACCAACGGGGTGGTATACACCGAGCCCGAGACCGGCATCTTCAACATGACCGGCGGGAGCGGCAAGGCGATCCAGGTCCGTTACGCCAATGAAGATCTCAAAATCGTCTCGAAGCGTTTTGGGGTCGCTGGCGTGCAAATGGATTACTGCTATAAGATCACCGTAGCACAAGAAAAACTCGGCGTCCGGGTGATCTGGTGGAAGTCGTTCGAGCTCGAGGATCGGTTTGGGGTGAGTTCGACCCGCAAGCGCAACGTGATTCAATCGTACATCCTCTCGGCTACTGGCAAGGTCGGCACCCGGTTCTATGCCCGCGAGTGTGAAGTCAAGGAAATCACGAACAAGCAGGCCCAGCCCTTCCTCGACGCCAACAGCTTCTACGGCCACCGTTCCGCGTCGCTAACGTATGGATTGTTCAATAAGAAGCCGAAGGGCGACATCCCGGCGGGCACGCTACTAATGGTGTTGAGCCTAGGTTCGCCCTACTACGGTAGGGATTTGTACGACATGGAAGTTCTGAGGTCGTCCACGCTCCTGAACGTACAGGTCGTCGGGGGCTCCTCGAAGCTTATGAAGCACTGCTTCGAACCAGACGCCATCAAGATCGCCGGCAAGGAAATCAGATGGAACAGTGTTGTTTTTTATGTCGATTTGTGTCATAACGATGGCGCATCTCTCCCTACACTTGGGTTCAAATTCTGGAAGGACTCTGGCGGAGGGCTGATGAACATCGACCTCGTCAAGGGCGAGACCTTCAACCGTCGCCCGGCCCAACACAAAGAAATCATGAAGATGATGGCTGAAGGTCGAGTGGTTTCGGCACCATTGTGTGGTGTCAGGAATTACGTGTACTGTAAGAACGGAGATTACTCCAAGTACGGGATTGTGGACGCCCTACCCCCAACCTATGTCGGTCTCGTCGTTAACGCCCCAATCATTGAAGAGAAGCCCAAAACAATGGAGCGGTCCTTTGAGAATCCAGATTCTAGCCTTGTGTCTGCTGTGTAGCTGCTCGTACCATGTTCGACCGACGCAGGAGCAAGCCGAGATTCAAGCGACAGTCCACTTGGTGTCGCTGGAAGGAAGTTGTAGTGGCGTGGCGATTGGACGAAAATCCATCTTGACCGCCGCCCACTGCGTAGGTGCCATCAATGTCGCATTTGATTATACCGGAAAGGTGCTGTGCCGAGCGACCCCCGTTAAGGTCGACGAAGACGAAGACGTAGCCCTACTCCGAACCCACTGCGACTTGCCCGTAAGAGCCCCTATCGGTACTTCAGAGCCCGTTATGGGCACTCGAGCGACAGTTACCGGCTATCCGCTCGGCGTCAACTTCCCCGTCAAGACTGACGGATATTTGACTACGGCAGTAAAAACCCAGGGGCTGTCTTATAACAAGCAAGTTTTAAGCGCTCCCACCGTAGGTGGAAATAGTGGCGGCCCCGTATGGGTCAATGGTGAGGTTGTGGGGATTGTCAGCGTTGGTGCTGAAATATACCACCACATCAATTTTGTCGTCCGCCAGTCTGTAATTCAAAAGTTCCTGGCGGGCGTCAAGTTGTAATCTTTTAGACATGCGCAAGAGCTTGGCCGAACATGATAACCCAGTTGAGCGGATTTTGGCGCTCAAGTCGGCAACCGTTACAGGAGATCAACTTCGAGCGGCCTTGCAAGATCCAGATCCGACCGTACGGGCGTTCGCGGCGCACCATCCCACCCTCCCTCAAGATGTGGTTCAGGGCGACACTTCAGATCTTCCGCCAGATGCTCAAAAAGAAGTGGAATCTCGTCCAGACTACGCCGCCGTGCAGGAAGCTGGCTGGGCCAACCCTGATTCCAACATGGTCGATGCAGACCCATGGGTGCAAGCCAAGTATCGTCGCGGCGGCCATCAAACATTCGAGCGGTATTTGAAGGAGCTCCAGGCTGGATTGCACAAAGCTTTAGACTTTGAAACATTGGCGAACCGTCCGATTGCTACGCCACTGCTGTATAGGGCCTATAAGCACTCGCCCCACCACCCGGTTTCATTGTTGTTGAAGTATGCAGTCAATCGTATCGAGAACAAAGATATCTACGAGCACGGCAGTCCGGATCAAGTCGCGCAGCACGAAAAAGCGTGGATGCAGCATCATCAACACGAAAAGAATTCCAACGTCAACATTGAAGACCTACACCAGGCACTCAAATCCAACCCCAAAATCGTCGAGAACGTACAGGCCCATCAAGCGAAACTTCATAGTTACATTAAGCAGCACAATCCAGATGCCATTAGGGAGATCAACGGACAACCGCATATCGCCTTGGCGAGAGGCTACACGGTGCCGAACCCAGGCGCCGACCACGACATAGCTTCGTACGCTGATGACGCTAGTACCGCAGGGAGTTTTGGGGGTACGGTCAAGCATTGGTGGGTGCCGTTGAAGAACGTGTGGTATTCGTACCACGTGGGACATCAAACGGCCGGAGGGTTGTTGGGGCCAGAGAATGAATTCTTGGCATCCAACCATCCACGATTGCCAGCGAGTGTCCCGGATGTCCAACCTGTAGTTCCGAGAGAGCATTATGGCTACACAGAACCCACGGGAGACTGGAAACTAGAGCACACGTCAGATGTTGGGCAATTAGGGCGGCTGGCAAGTCATCCGAGTTCAGGTGCTGAAATCCAATCGCATTTGGCTGCACTAAAGAATAAGCGTGTACCCTCAGAGTTGCTGCAACACCAAATCCACTCGCCGAATCCGGACATCCGCGCTGCGGTGATGTTGCACCCCAATACTACGTCGGAGCAAATCCACACAGGACTTAAGGATCCCGACAACTTCGTAGCCCTAAACGCGGTATCTCGGTCCGATTTGACCCCAGAACACTTGACTGCAGCCCTGAAGCACCCGAGTCCGCTCGTCCGAAAGCTGGCCTTGAGTGACCCTAAAGCCGGCCACGCCCATATCAAGATGGGGTTGGCCGATCAAGATGAGAGCGTCCGTAAGGTGGCGGAACAACAAAAAGTGGCGCTGTCCAAACCAAAGGTCCATGTACCCAAACCGCCCGAGCCAGAAACCCACTCAAGCCCTGCGGTGGTGATTGGGGATAAGCATACCCCTAAAAGCTACGCCGAGCATCTGATTTCCAAACACGGGTGGCGCCAAACATCCGAGGGACTTCAGAAGAACATCGGGTATGTGGTTTACCCCCACTTCGGGGTGCCGTCCCCGTATTCCGAGCCGATGGCACGAGATCGGAAGCAATTCACCTCCTTCGGGCAGGCCAGCGTCGGTCTAAACGATCCGAGCGCTAGCGGCTACACAGCCTATAACTCTAGGTCGAATAAGCCGACTCCGACCGAAAGACGTCAATTCGGTGCTTCGTATAATACTGCCGCCAAATTTAATGCCACCGAACATGAAACGCAACACTCTGTCTATTCTATACTTAAACAGATGCACGGCAGAGAGGTTGGAAGGCGCATTGTAGAGAAGACTATCGCGGGACTCACTCCCGATGAACGAGGTCACCTGCGCGCCATCACCGATGTATATGTTAAGAAATACCCCGAAGCCAAGGCTCCTGAAGAGCGTATCGCACACCTACACAACTACACCTCCGATCCTGAGTTTCGTAAAGCCGCTCACGCGCACATGGGTATCGGTGGCAACGTCCGAGCCCAACAGTTGAGCTTGCAGCACGCCAAGAAAATCGCCCAAAAGTTGCAACATATTGCAGCGAACATGAAGCCAGAGCATGTCGGTCTCTCGGACACACAAAAATCTGAGAGTGTCATTAATGAGCTCGGGTTCGGTGTCCAACAGGACCTATATCTTAATGCTGTGAATGATTTGTGTCAAATTGAGTGCGACGAAGACTTGTTTCGACTAGAGCTAGTCAAAAATGACGACATAGTCGCGTCCGCACTCTTTAGCGCCCACCTTCCCCCGTTGACAGAATACCTCGCGACGGTTGACGAGGTGGCACGGACAGTAAGTTTGGCTTCAGTTCTGAGCAAATCTGAAGTGGAAGTTCACGGCGTACTTCCAGAAGGGCAGTCTGCGGCGGATGCGATCAAGCGCGCCTTCGAAGCCGACCAGGTAGAAGAGGTGCAGCTCGGAGGTAAGCACTCTAAAGGTACCATGGTAGCAGAGGATCCGCACGGCGAGCACTTCTTACTTAAGCCTGGTAGCGGCAAGCCGAGTCCAGCTCAAGGCGTCCGAGAAGAACCCGCCTCGCAAGCCCGTAGAGAGTGTGCATTTTGGCATGTGGCGAGGAATTGGGGGCTTGGGCAGTTCTTCCCTCGAGCCGATTTGGTCTCTGTCAACGACAAGGAAGTCGCAGCCATGCACCGGCTGCCGTGGGATTGGCAAAACCTAGACAAGCTAGCAAGCAAGGATCCACAAGCTCCGGTGAGGGCTCTGGAGTCGTACCTCAAGAATGGCGATATACACAAATGGGCTGTGATTGATGCGGTGCTGGGTCAAACAGATCGCCATGGCGCCAACATTATGGTGTCTCCGGATGAAGACGACTACAAGATCGCCTTAATCGACCAAGGAAGCGCCCTGGCAGGTCCATCCTTTTCTCCCGGCACCGACCCGAAGTCATTTATCCCATACTACCTGCGAGTGTGGCGCGCAAAAGACTGGAAAGACATGCCTTTGGAGCAAAAACTCAAGGCCATGCCAGAAGTGCACGGGGATCGTGAAACTCACCTGGCGCAATGGGTACTCGGGCTTCGCGAAGAGGACCTGGAAAGCATTCTGGTCCGATATGGCGTCACACCGCAAGCAAGTCTAGCTCGTTTGGCTCAATTCAAGAAGATGGCTTTGATGCCTGATTTCTGTGTAGCAATCAACCGATGGTGGTTAGAGACTTAGGGGTAATCCATGTCATTTCCATACGACACGCCGTTTTCCAACAACAATAAAGCGGATCTCGATCCATATCCTACTGTTCCGGTCATCAATAAAGTGATGGCCGGAGAGTTCAATACTTTGACGAATGGGGTCAACAGTCTCGCTACAGCCATCACCGCAGGTACTTTTATCGGCTTCGTGGGTAGCTCTACAGCCGCAGTGGCGCCAGCGGGAGGCGTGCGACTTCGGGCTGGGACTCAGGGCCTCGAGTTGTCATATAACGGATTGGCTTACCAGCGACTCGTTGGAGTGGAACCACCCACAGCGTACCAGACCGTATTAGTGCCCAACGTATCTGCAGGGTCGTGGAGTGCCGGCGTGATAGATTATGCGGCCGAGCTGTCAGATCCCACCGACACCATCGGATACGCACTTACCGCTTCTGGTTACATGGTGCACGGTATCGGTGTGACTCAACTGCCGGATGCGGTCGCAGATCTCGTCTCTACGGCTACACCCTTTTTGAGTGCAGCTCTAACGGGTAAGGAAGTCACGCTGTCATGGTCCGGGCCGTTTAATTGGGTGCTGTCTGACGATTCTATCCTACCTGGTTCCGCCTTGCGTCTAGCCACAGGCTCTACGATCACAATGACACCCGGCAGCCTTCTTAAGGTGATTTATTCCGATGTGGTTGGATGGATTGAGACGTTCCGTTGGTTGGCTCCGTAACAGCCACAATCGTTTATACGTGGTCGCCTGTCGGCGACATGCAACATTTAGGAGTCATACATGTCACTTTCTACAGACGCCCGCACCCGCCTTGGTATCGCAACGACCGACTTTAGCGTGGGCAACGAAATTGCCGACGCCATCAACCACTCCGTAGGCGGCCGAGCCACAGTTCTGGCCGGTCAGTCTTCGATTGTCGTGACGAACGCGGCGATTGTGTCCGACAGCTCCGTTGTTGCCACCCTTGCAGGTACGGACGGCACCGCCCTTTACGTCACCAAGGCCGTGTGCGCCGCTGGTACCGTCACAATCTCGGTGAACGTAGCCGCAACGGCCGATGTCGCGGTCGCCTGGCTTAAGGTCAGCTAAAACGAACATGGCCCCCATCTAACGATGGGGTTTTGGGGTTGTAGCTCAGTTGGGACGAGCGCCGCACTTGCACTGCGGAGGTCCTCGGTTCGATCCCGAGCGACTCCACTTCATAGTTGTAAATGTAGTCCTGACAGTCCGGTCATCTCACGATGGCCGGCTGTTCCATTTCAGCCCTCGGCTTCAATCTCTTCGACGTCCTTTTTAGAATACCCATCGCCATAGTCCATGTCGCTGAAGATCCGCACCAACTTCGTGATGCCACTCCATGCCTTGTGACCGTATGGGATCATCCGGTACTGTACTTTGTCCTCTAGACGGGCATTGTATGGGTACAAGATCCCGATGCAGTGCGCGAACGCGTGAGCCCCCCAATACTCCTCTAGATTTTCAGCGCAGTCGTCAATGATGACATCTGCGTTGAAGCGGTACTTGTCCTTCAAAAACACCACTTGGCTGCGGATGTCGATGAAGGGGAAATTGGTGGTCACCCATTGAAGAGTCTCTGGAAGACCGTTGGAGCCAAACCGAGCTGTGACAAAATACACGTCATGGCCGGCATCCATCAGTCTCTTGACGCCCTCAACCGCGCCCGGCATGACCGGAACCGCGAGGTTGAATCCAGTGGCATTCAAGTGTCCGAAGATCTTGCCAGGTGGAACTGCGCCGGCTAGAGGAGGACATTTAGCCAAATCCCACTGATTGATGTCTTCGACTTTGGCGTAGACGCCGGTGTCGTCGCCGATTTTCTGAAGCCAATACGGCAGTGTATCGGCTAGAATTCCATCGACATCGCACATTATGACGAGCTTGCGCATATGAATATCCCATACATTCGTTTTTGTGAGTTGATCCAACGCTTTAGAAATTCGGCTCGGCCGTAAACCTGTAGTCCGGCATTGGGTAGCGGATCCCAAACCACCACCCTACGTCCATTGCCGGAGACTACTAAAATCCAGTGACTGTCGCCGTCAACGCACAACATAGCAGGACTACCTAAAAATATCAATCGGTTCCAGCTGCGACGCTGATCGGCGGACGAATATTCCACCGCGTCCACCTTCAGCCACTTCAGCGCTCGCAGTAGAGATGCTCCGTAGGTGCCATCTTCAGACGCCTTGGTCCATTGAACCACACTATCCCACTCGACGTTGCGGCCGAGCAGAATGAGCGTATTTTTCAGACAGGTGGGGCCGCAATCCCAACTACCTTTTTGGTGGTGGAGTTTCACTTACGATCCAACACGAAGGGCTTTACAGAGAATGTCGCCGGCTCCGGCTTCAAATATGCATACATCTCACGCACGGCCACATTGAGTCGCTCGAGACCTTCTTGTTTATTGTTGTAGAGGATGGCGTCCCACCAGAAATCCGGGATTTGCCCCAAAGACGCCTCGGAGGCGTGTGCTGTAGACACCGTCAGCTCGCTAGACGCGACCTTCAGGCCTTTGCCGCCAACAGCCTTGATTTTGATGAGCTCGTTTGGAAAGCGAATGTCGGTAACGAAGACCATCGGACACGGCGGAGTCTTGTAGTCCGTCACAAGCCCCTGGAGTCGATTGTATCTATAGTTGCCTCCTAGGAGCTTGAGAGCCGTCTTGACTGCAAGTTCGGGCCAAACTGCGGGATTGTGCGTTCGAGCGTATTCCGTACCGAGTTGCTGGAGCATAATGCGAGGGGAAAAAGTGCCGGAGTCTGCGAACTCGCTTTCTATCTTATCAAACCATACTTCGAGCGATTTGACATCACCGATCCCGACCTCTTCCAACCACTGCTCGGCCACCTTGGTCCCAAACAGGTTGTTGTAGGCTTCATCCCACCCATTTTGCTTAAGATATCGCTCATCCACACCGTTGCGCTTCTCTGAAGGCCCCCAAAGCTGCTCTTCGGTAAAGTCGAAGCCGTATCGCCCCAGCCACTTGATGGGGTCGGCCTGGGCGATGGGAACACTCCCGGGCTGCAACTTCATCATCATGCCGGCTACGGTGTCTTTGCCGGCTCCAGCCTGTCCGCCAATTCCAATGATAGGTGTCATGGTGTTCTCCTAGAGATCAATCTTGTTGATATGAACGAGTCCAACTACATGCCATCTATACCCGACCAATCGTCCCTCGTCAAGGCCGATACTCCGGCGCAAAAAGGCGGGTTCGAGGGGCCGAGCAAGACTTACGCCGCCCAACCCAAGGTTATGGAGCACGTGTCGGACTGGCAGCGTAATTTCGGCCGTTTGATGGCCCTGAAACACGGCCACAAGGCGGACACCCAAGAGGTCAAGGAGGACAAGCCGGATTTTGAGGGGGCGTTCCACAAAATAGCGTCACAAAAAGACCCGGGTAGTGTCAGTGACGACCTCAAGAAGCAAATCCTGCAGATTCTGGAGTCCGTCAAGCAGCATGCCCCAGAGATGGAAAGTTTGAAGCAGTCCGCACCGGACATTTACGCATCAGTAAGTGCTCTAATCCAAGTTATGATCGCGATTGTGCGCGATGTCTCTGGAGAAAAGTCCGAAATCAAGAAGTCCGAAGACTCGATCGGTGGAGAAGGCTCTCACGAACCAGACATAAAGTTCGACCCAGAGCAACTTGTCGCCGGAACTCAAAACGAAATGCGCGAGCACAATTTGCCGGCCGAGCAAGCCAAGAAAATCGCCAAAGATCACCTGTTGGAAGAACCGGACTACTATAAGAAGGGCGAAGTCCCGGCGGCGCAGACGACAGCCGCATACAAACACCGTCAAACCGGCCAGGTCCATGAAACCGGATACTTCCACGATGCTACAGCCCTTCCGCACCCTGAGTCGGAATACACCAAAGGTTTTGTTCACGGCGGTCAGTTCCATACCCCCGAAGAGGCTCGAGCGAAGAACTTGATGCCCAAGAAGAAGCTCGTTAAGGACGAAATCGCGCCACCGCCGCTACATAGCGATGTCAACAACTTCATGGTCGGATTGAAGGGACTTCCTCGTGGAACTCCGCAGCGTGGGTTGTACATCCAGCAACACATGAACCACCCGGCGTTTTTGACTTCGTTGCAGAGCCACCCGCAAGGTAAGCAAGTTCACGGGATGTTGACGGGGTTCATGAATGGCGTCGCCAACGCCGGACCCCACAACGCCCCTAGAGCGACCGTCAAGGCGGAAGAGCTGCCTAAGCCTAAGCTACCTGTGGGGACTGTTTTGGATTGCGGACCGACATCGCAGCACGGCCACGCGGGTAAAATCAAGGTGCAGACGCCGGACGGTCAAGAGCATTGGCGCGGAGTTCGTTCCGGACTGAAGATGGGGCCCGACGGCACGGCCACTGGCGCTCGGCCGGAGTCGAAGGAGTAAGATGTTTACTTTGGATGTCGACTTAGGGCCGGTATTGGGGCTAGCCAGCGGCTTCCGTGCGGCTGTCGATGGAGCTATGTCGAACGCAGCTAGGGATCTGGCGCTACAGACCCATACGCACATCCTCGAAGAGGTTCAACAAAAATTGCATTCCAGTCGGCAGCAATACGTCGACGCGCTGTCATTCAAACAAGACGGCGATGTTTGGATTATTTCGCTGGACAAAAAGGCGTTTTGGATCGACGACGGCATTAAGCCGGGCACTGACATGTTGGATGGGTTGCTGGCGTCACCGCACGCAAAAATTGCGAAGGATGGGTCAAAATATACCTCCGTACCATTCAAACTCAACAAAGGTCCAACCCAGCAGACGCCGGCTCAAAACGACTTGACCAAGACCCTTAAGTCCGAAATGAAGGCTCGCAAAATCCCGTACGGCAAAATCGAAGTCGGCCCCGATGGAGCCCCAAAGTTGGGGATGATTCATTCGTTCGACATCTTGTCAAAGCCCATCAAAAAAGTCGAAGGTGTGGGGCAAGGGCACGGCCCCATCGGCCAAGTGCGCCAAGGTATGACTGGAATTCCTTTCTTGCGGAACGTCCGAGTGTATCAGCAAGAAGTGACCGACAAAAAGGGCAAGACCTCGACGCAAAAATCCATCATGACCTTCCGAGTCGCTTCCAGCAAGCAACGCGGCAGGGGTATGTGGCGACACCCGGGTACAATTCCCCACAGGTTCATGGAAGACGCGGTCGAGTGGGCCTTGCAGGAATGGCGCGATAAAATATCCAATCAAGTTCTAGTGGACATCACGAAGAACTTTTAGGGACGATATCTCCCAGCTCGAGTAGGCGGTCGACGATCACAGCGTGCTCCGGCTTCTCCTTTGAGAGCACTACCACCAGGTGCGTCTTGGAGCAATCGGAACATAAGACCCTCCACGCCCCGAGATGTTCTAGCGAGTACGTCGGGTCCTTCGTATCCTCATGGAATTCGTAGTTAAGGCATGCGTCATAGAACGTCTTACGTTCACAAACATCACACAATCTATAGTCGGATGATGCCATTTAGATCCCCAGCTTCTGACGTCCAAGTTCCACCTGCAAGCGCGCCACATATCGCACAGTTGCGAGAAGTCGAGAGCCCTCTACGGCCACAAATTCGGCGTCATTCGAGGCGATTTCTTGTGCTTCCGCCAAACTAAACACTTCGTCGTCATGCGTCAAAGTCTTGACTGGCGCGACATGACCCCGGACGGCGTCGAATTGCTCTCTGGCGGACTGTAGGGCGTCTCGGTGGAGTTCGGCTACAGTGACGGCCTCGAGCAGCTTGAGTTCGGCGGTGTGGACGCGAAGGGCTGCTACATGGATGGGGTTGGTTGTGGTAGGCATGTGTGCTTTGTATATCTCGCCGAGTGCGATGTCAAAGACTACCACTTCCAGCCGCAGCGTTCGAGGGCTACACGGGCCGCTTCAATCTCTGGCGGGTCTGATTGTACCGTTGTACCGCGCACACCCGACGACATTTTGCGATCGTAGATGCGGACAAACGCAGCCAGCGCTTTGGCAAGCTCTGGGGCGGCGGCCAAGAGGGTGAAATTCGCTTGCTCTTCTGTGTACGCGCGGGCTGGCCCGACACCTAGTCGGAACGGCGACTCCGTCTTGGCGATCGGAACGGCGGCGGCGCCACAGATAGATCGAATCAAGCGGCCCCCAAATACTTCCCATTTTCCTGACGTCCATTTTTGTTTGGTCATGGAGGTACTTCTACACCACCTCGACATCAAGCGTCAAGAGCCAATCTTCTAGTTGAACTCTTGGAGGCCTCATGCCCGCTACCTTCGCTAAACCAGCCTCAGCCCTCTTGACCGCCGACGGCGGAACTGACGGTTTCGTCTCTGTGGCTGATGCCACCCCATTTTGGACCGGCGCTAAGGTGTGGCTCAAGTCTGCTACCGAAGATAGCAAACAGTACACCATCACCGAGATTAACGGAAGTTGGATTGGGCTGCAAATCGTTCGCGGTCCGTACGGCGGGGCCGTGTACACCCGTACAGACGTGTCGGAATATCATCTGGCCGATGGTGCCAAGATTTTTTCGGAAGGGCAAATCGTCCCAGCGGAATTGACCAATCTAAGGAAGCTGTAATATGTTACGGCGCAGCACGCCGATCGCCTCAGCCGTCCCCTTCACCCCCGCCGACACTATCGCGTCGACTAATGTGCAGGATGCCATTATTGAGGCTCTGGTTGATGCACGAACCTACTCAGATGCGGTTGCGGCGGGACTCGATCCCAAAACCGCCGTTGATGCAGCTAC
>Ga0316626_10000006_pt1 | contig 89401 bp, 135 predicted proteins | sample OWC_Aug_T1_C1_D5_FD_207656 | JGI IMG/M metagenome (GOLD analysis project Ga0316626, IMG submission 207656) | Wetland soil microbial communities from Old Woman Creek delta, Ohio, United States - OWC_Aug_T1_C1_D5_A | ecosystem: Environmental > Terrestrial > Soil > Wetlands | place: USA: Ohio...
TCAAGGTTATAATAAGAAGCCTAAACTATACATTAATAAAAATCTTACGGAATTACGAAGACAAGTCCAATCTGTTACGTATAAAGAAAATAGTAATGGGACCGACCCATTCAATAAAGACCCAGAAGGAAGCCACTGGGACTTACTAGCTGCGTTACGATATGCTGTATACACACATTTTAGAAGAAACCTAGCTGGTATAACTATTATATAAAGGAGACCTATTGTTAATTGATGAGTTTTTCAACAAGTCTAGATTTAGTGTCTCTAAATTATCCGACCAAGTTGAAGTAAAGCCTAATACATTATTTTCATTACCAGTGTACATTATTGATATGCTACAATTTACAGCCCCAACAACAGTATCAGCTAAACTTATTAAATCTACTGGTAGAGATGTGATTGAACTAGCAACTGTAGTTACAACTACTGGTACTGGAAAAAGTTATACTATGAGTGCTACTCCAGCTACCCTGGATTGGGATGGTACAACGACTTTATCATTAAAGGTTTTAATTAATAGTGTAGAAATAGTAGTTGTACCATTAGTGGTTAAAGGATAATTATGAGCATACTTAATTTATTTAAAAAAGCCCCAGAAGTATATACTAAAGTACCAACAGTAAAACAAGATGCTATAGCCTATGCTAATGGTGGTAAGAAAACATACACGTCTACGTATAATACTTATGTTGAATCTGTAGAGGCTTTAGATAAAGCTATTAGGATCATTGCTAATATTGCTGCTACTGCAAAACTTGAAATTTTTAAAGATAGTAATGGTGTATTAAAACCACTCAAAGTAAAGAATGTAGATTTTCTATATAATACTAATGACCAAGACTCAAGTAGTGACTTATTCTCTATGATATTTGGTAGTATATTTACACAGGGTGCTGCTATAATCCTTACTGAGGATAATAAAAAGACTAAATTTAAGAATTTCTTTTCCTATGATGTGAGTAAATTTAGGGTAGAAACTACTGAACAACGATTAGTTGATAAGTTTGTGTATGTTGCTGAAGGTGGTTCAGAGGTTATTTATAAACCAGAGGACTTGATTTATATCGCACCAAGGGTTTTATCAAGTAATTTAATATATGCTACTAGTAGACTTAAAGCACTAAATGATATGTTAACATTGCAGTCAAACTTAATGTTACAAACAAATGCTTATTACTCATCTGGTGGTAAGAATTCAGCTATTATCTCACCTAAAGAACCTATGGGTTCAGATAAGGCTTCACAACTTAAAGCTGCATTTGACCAATTCTTACAAACTCCAGCTACTAAGACACTCTTCATTAATACTGAAGTAGACGTGGCTACTGTAACAAATGCACAGAGTCCTTCACAGATTATGGATGCATTAGTAACTATTAATAATCTAGTAATCGAACAGTTTGGTATTCCAGCTTACCTGTATGGTAATTATAAGGGGTACGTATCAGATGCTGCAGTTGTTACAGCATCTCGTTTATTTTTTCAAATACAACTAAAACCAGTATTTCAGTCTATCGAATACCAATTTACTCGGTACTTTAGAAATACTTTAGGCATTAAAGATTGTGTATTAAAATTTAACTTTAATGATATTGAGATACTTGAGGATAGCTTACAAGTTAAAGTAGAAGATGCATCTAAGATGTGGAAGTTAGGGTTAATAAGCCTAAACGAGGCTAGAGAGATGTGCGAACTACCAATACTACCAGATGACGCAGCAGATTATAGGTTTCTACCAGCATATCTACTTGGGCAACGACCAGTTACTATTGAGAACTACGAAGAAGATATGACTAACCTATTTATAAATGGTATAATACCTAATACTACGACTAGTGGTGCTACTGGTGGTGGGGATAACGCGAATCTAATAACTGGTTCTACTGGTGGGCCTGGTAATGTGGGAGAGTAAAAAATGCTCACATTGTGTAATTATTAAATATAGTGATGGATTTCATAAAGATAATCGTAGTAAAAGTGGTTTACAGGCTAAGTGTAAAATATGTCGGAGTATTTTAGAGACTGGTACTAGGACTGAGTACCTAAGAGAATACCATGAAAATACAAAACATCTACAAAAAGTAAGTAGAAAAGCTTACCAACAATCTCTATCTGGTAAAGCATGTACTAAAAATACAAAATATAGAAGAAAACTTAAACTATCTGAGGGTGGTGCTAGCACAGAAGAGATTAAGAATTTATTAATAAAAGAGTCTATCTGCTATTGGTGTAACCTGCCTTTAGATGGTAAAGTAGTTCATCTAGATCACTTCTACCCATTATCGACTGGTGGGATGCACGAAATATATAATCTTGTAGTCTCATGTGCATCATGTAATATGCGCAAGTCTAATAAGGACCCATTCGTATTTGCTGATGAGATTAGTAAGATTATTATACTACCAGAAGAAATTGATGAATGGTAACTTAAGGTTGCTTTAAAGAAGTTTATGGTATAATACGGCCAATAAGAGGCGGAGCCTCTATAGTATTAATTTAATAAAGGAGTACAATGTATTCATTAGATAAACCTACTAGAATAGATAAATCATTTAATATAACTAGTGTAGTAGAAAAAGGATTAATACAGAATGATATGGCTCAGGGTGATGAGAGGTATATCGAGGTATCTGGTTATGCATCTAGAGCATACAGTGCTGATGGTAAACTAGTAATTGATGCTGACCAAGAACATGTAGATACCTTTGGATTTGACCTTAAGCGTCTAAAGAATGGTACACTACCAATTCTGTTTAATCATGACCAAAAGAAAGCTGTTGGTAAAGTCTTAGAAGCCACATATGATAAAGATGGGCTATTAATTACAGCTAAGATTTATAAGTTGCCTGGTGATGCTTTAACTAACTATGTGTACGAAGCAGTTAAAGCTGGAATTATCTCAGCGTTTTCTGTTGGTATGTTAGTCAAAGCATTTGATGTTGTCTCTCAGGATGGTGAAGATTACCTTCAGTTATCAGAGAGTGAACTTATTGAAGTATCATTAGTAGCTGTTCCATCTAATCCAGAAGCACTCTTTAGAGTTACAAATCTAAAGTCTATTACTGGAGAAGATAAAACAGTTACTCTATTAGCTAAATCAGCAATCAAGCCAGAGAATGCAGACGCATGTAATGGTTTCGAGTGTGCGATTAAAAGTTTACAAAATGTAGAACCTGTGGTTCAAAAGGAAATTGAAGTGGAAATTAAGAATACTGACGAGGTTATTGTGGTTGATGAGAAGGAAACAGTACTAGGGGTAACACCTGAAGCACTAGACCAACTTGAAGTAATACAAACCCCACCTGAACCTACGCCCGAAGCTGAAGATGCAAAACCAGTAGAGGGCGAGAAGGTTGTAGTTGATACATTGGAAAATGTGGATACAACTAATGATAAACCACAGGATGCTCCTAAGGATGAACTAACTCAAACTCCTGAGGAAGCCCTACATAGTAATTTAGTATCTCTTGGAGAAATTGATATTTCCAAGCTTTCTGAAAGTGAATTGGAGCAGGTTTATGAAACTCTCGCCCCCATTATTGAGCAGATTGAATCTCGTGTTGTTTCACAAGTTGTTGAAGCTATGCAAGAATCTTTAGTCGTTACAGCACCTACTGCGTAACTAGTTCCTGGGTAAAGGTCCCAGACAAAACCTAACCTATTTTAATCTAAAACTTAAGGATCTATATGTCTAAATTAAAAGCTCTAATTGCTGAAGCCGTAAAAGGAATGCAATCTGAAATTGATGCTGTTGCTTCTAAAGCTATTGAAGTAAGTGCTAAAGCAACTTCTGTTGAAGTACCTAAGGCTGTCGTAGCTAATACTGTTACTGCACTAAAAGCTGCTGGTCATAATGCTGAAACTCTTGGTGAACTTGGCTTTATTGCTAAAGCTGTTCGTGGTGGTGCTCTTGCTGATGCTGATATGGTTGACCTTGATGGTCGTTTTAAAGCTATTGGTGTAACTACTGATATTGCTTCTTTGTTGCCTACTGGCTTTACTGGTGCGTTGCTTCGTGATATCCAAGCTCGTCTTGTTGTTACTGCTTTGTTCCCATATAAAGAGACTACTCCTGGTCAATATGATTCAATTGCATTAAATGGTATCGCTGGTTACATGGTTTCTGAGGCAGTTGCTGGAACAGAAAGTGCTGAAGCGTATACAACTATGATTTATCTTGTTAAGAAATGTATGGCTACTGTTAAGAAGTCTTATGAAGCTCTTGATGATTCTTTGATTCCATTGGCTGAAGAAGTGCGTATGGGAATTATTGATGCACTTGCTCGTTCTATCGAGACTGCTGTTGTTAATGGTGATGATACTGCAACTCACATGGATGATGCTACTATCGCTGCTATTGGTGCTAATGACTATCGACGTGCATTTAAAGGTATTCGTAAACTAGCTCTTGCTAAGCAAACTGTTGATGCAGGTGGTGCAGCTATGACTGAAGCTACATGGTTGACTAAAATCTCTGCTGCTCAAGAAGTTGGTGGTTTATATCTTGATGATATGCAAGCATCTCAAGGTAAAGTTGTACTTTTGGTCTCTCAGAATGTTTATAACCAACTTCGTATGCTTCCATCTTTCTTGACTAAAGATAAGGCTGCTGGTAATGCGACATTGTTTGGTGCTGCTGTTGATTCTATCTTCGGTATCCCTGTTGTTATGACCCCTTACATCCCTGTAAGTGTTAATGCTACTGGTGTTGTTGATGCAATTGCTGGTAATAACACTAAAGCAATGTGTGTATTGGTTAACCGTGATACATTCAAATTCTATACTACTGGTGCTCCAATGATGGAATCTTTCAAAGATATCTTCACTCAGTACGTAGGATTCACTGGTTCAGTTCGTGCTGGATTCAACTCAATCTTCGACCGTACTTCTGCAAACCCTGCAGCTGTTGACGCAACTCGTAAGAATGCTGTTGCAATTATCAATATCGCAAAAATCTAACTAACTGAGTAGGCTTCGGCTTACTCTTAGTTAAATATGTAGGCACCCTATAGTACTCTAAGAGTCTTCTACGGTGCCTACAATATACTATAGGAAGTGTTATGATTTCTACACAAGAGAATATTGATAATAGAGAACAAGTAGTTCAGAATTGGAGATTAGGCCCTCAGAAAGCTTCTGTTATCCCAACAGATAATCAAGAATACTGGGATACGATGGCTAAGGTATGGAGTGTACCTAGTATTACTGCTAGAGGTATGCTATGTGCTAACTGTGAATACTTTGATAATACACTGGCTATGCAATTAGAAATGAATAGTATACCACTAGACTCATTTGACCTAGATGGTGGTGGCAGAGGTTTTTGTGAGAGATTTGATTTTATATGTCATAATCTTAGAACATGCCAAGCTTGGGAAGATAAAAGTGTTATGGATGAATTGGGTGATGAAGCATTCAAGAGTATTCTACCAACACTCATAAAAAATTTAGATACTAAGGAATAATAATGGCATTTACTAGAATGGCAAAAGCAATTGCAACAGCTAATACTCTAACTACACTATATACAGTACCAACGGCTAACTCAGCTTCCACAACTCTTACTATTTGTAATGGTAGTGATGTAGCTGTAGAAGTAGATGTTGCTGTATCAGCATTAGCTACTCCAACAGCTGCTGAATATACACATAAAGGTCTCCCACTAGCTGCTGGAGAAACTAAAGATGTAACTCTTATAGTTGTGGGCGATGAATTAGTAGTAGTTAAAACTACTGCATCTGGGGTGTCTTTCCGTTTAGCTGGAACATTAATCTAATGGCTTGCGGTGAAAAACCAAAGAAAAAACCAAAACCTAGAAAATAAGGATTAAAATGAAAGTTAAATTTATTGGTTCAGCAGATATGTTATCGAATGGTGTAACATTTACTAATGGTGGTATTTATGATGTCACTGATGAAGTAGCAAAATATCTACAAGATAATTTCAAGAATATCGAAGTACTAGAAGAGACTAAAGTTATTAAAACAGAAGTTAAAGCTAAGCCTGCGGTTGATACTAAAGTAGCCCCAGAGCAAAAATAAAGGTAGACTATGACCGTCGGTACAAAGCAGTTTAATTTTACAACTTTTAAGGCGGTTATGGATATCCCAGAGATTGAAGAGGCCGCATATGGTTTTATCCTTAGGTCAATATTTAGTTACTTAAAGAAAGTATTTAGTATTGATATTGATAATTCTAAGGTTATTAAAGCTCTAAGTGGTTGTACTACTACATCACTTATTACATTACTTGATACTGAACTTCTTGTTAATCAGATAGTTCGGGTCGGTCTTGATGAGGCAGTTATTACAGCTGTTACTTCTGATGTTACATTGAATACAACTACTATTACAATTAGCCCAGCTTTAAGTGTAGCTCCTGTATTAAATACTGATATTACAGTTTTACTCACAGTTGTAGACTATGATTTACAATATGCAATCTTCCAGCATGCTAAATTCATCTATGAGGGTCAGAAAAAACAGACTAGTATTATTGATAGTGTTACTGATGCCAATGGTAATAAAGCGTCATATAAAGTAGTACCACCTGTAAGTGTAATATCAGCTTATAGAGAATACTCAGATAACCCACCTGCGTTCTAATGAAGTTAAATATAAATACTCTTAGTCAACGGCTATCTATTCAATTGGATAAAATTAGTGAAAACTATTTGACTAAGAAAATTAATTTATTAAAAACTAGATTTTCGCAAGTTAGTGAGCAGTGGTTAAATGAAGTTAGAGCAGACTTAAGTGGTAAACGTAGCGGAAAGCCTAATTATACTTTAAATCCATATGAGCGTACAGGTAATTTACTTAGAAGTCTTTACTATCGTATTACAGTTACTCGTAAAACACGTACTGCTACTATTAGTATAACTCGTAGTTTCGATAGGCGTAAGACTAGAGGAAGAGGATTACGTGTAAGTTATGGTGACATTTTGAATGAATCAGATTTATCTATAGCTGGATTTAAAGAAAGAGCCTATGCTAAATTAGATAAACGAATTAAGGAACTTCTATGATTACACGCTCTGCTGAGATTTTAATAGAACTTGAGGCTATATTAAAAGCAAACCCAATACTCTCATTTGTAGGAGTTGGTAAAGTAATACCAATAGCCCAAGAGACTAATAACTCAGCAGCTTATATATTGCTTAATAATAGTATCCCTAGGTCAAAAGGTACATCACCAGAAATAGATAACTATGATTTTAGCGGTTTTATTTTAATTTCTGTAAATGTAGACTGTACGAATAATAAATATTTAATACATGATGTAGTTGATAGTATTCAAAGAAGTATTCTAAATGACCAAACTGTATGGTTAAAAATAGTGGACCGCGATATTCTTTCGGTAGAATATGATAACGCTGAGTTCTCCCCAAAGCGTTCAGCTATAGTTGCCCTAGAGGTTACCTATAGATTGAATTGTAATTAAAATAAAGGATTTATATGGCTTTCTTAAATAAAGGTCGAAGTGCCGCTGTAGTTGAAGAGGTTTCATACGGTGCTGCTGCTCCTACGTTTCTAGATGCAAATTATGTTGACTTTACTGGTTGTGACTTATCAACCGCTATTGAACAACTTGAACGTGCTGTTATGCGTGACTCTATGGTAGACCTTGAGCCTTTGCTTGGTCAAGAAACTTCTAGTGGTTCTATCACAGTTGAAGTTAGTGGTGATAATGCTATTACTGGTGTTAATGGTCACTTACTATATAAGAATGCTATTGGTAAATCATTGACTAAAACTGTAGCTACTACTGTTGGTGCTGGTATATATACTACAACTGTATTTGATGTAGTATCTGCTGCTGGCCTTGCTGTTGGTCAAGTTATTAAAGTTAATCTTGCTGTTGGTGTTGATGAGTACGTTACTATTAAAACTATTGCAACTAATACGTTAACTGTCGAACCAGCATTTAGTGCTATTCCAGATGCTGGTGATGCAGTTATTGGTCTTCAGACTTATATTCTACCAAAACCATCTGATACTGTCCCATCATTAGCTGTACGTGAGCACTTGAAACCACAAACAGGTACTACTATTGATTATGACTATCTTGGTGTTGTTGCTAGTGATGTTGCTCTAGCATATCCTGTTGCTAATATCGCAACTGCTGCATTTACATTGGCTGGTGCTGGATTTGTAGTTACTTCTCCTGGTTCAACTGTAACGTTACCATGTACTATTGCTACACCTATTGTAGGTAAGAACGCAGTATTAAAAGTTATGGGTAATGCTTATACAGCTCAAGATCTTTCTATTAATGTTACATCTGACATCTCAGATATTAATAGTATTACTACTGATGGTATTAGTAATAAGCTAGGTACTAAGAAAACTGTAACTGGTACATTTAAAACTGAGTATGTTGGTTCAAGTAACTTTGCAACATTTAAAGCTGGGACTTCTGGTTCATTGATGCTTCAAGTACGTGATGGTGGAAAAACTTCACCTATGCTTCAAGTTGTCTATATGCCAGACGTTAAGTTCACTGAAGTAACTCGTAGTGAAGATGGTGGTATTCTTTATGATAATATCACATTCCAAGCTATGAGTCCTGACTGTCTAGCAAATGAACGTGCTCTATCTATTGCATTCGCTTAATCTTTAAGATTAGCCTTCGGGCTAATTTATAAAGGCTAAGCCTCAATTAAAAGTAAATAAAAGGAAGTTAAATGGCAATCGTCATAACAAAAAGTAAAGAGAACCTAAAGTATATCCCAGTTTCAGAACTAGAAGTTGAAAACCCATTCTGTGTTTATGTGAAACCCTTAACAACTAAAGAGTTACTATTATTGGAGGACCGTGTAGTATCTCGTGTAGATGATGCTATTAGTTTTTCTATGGGAGCGTTTGCATTTAACGTATGTAAAGCCTCTATTGTAGGTTGGGAAAATATTAATGATGTGGAAGGTAATCTATTAGATTTTAAAAAGTCTGCTGATGGTTTACCACTTGATAGTACTATTAGTGCTATTGGTGCTGAGTTTATTCAAGAAGTTTCAAATGTTATTGCGGCTATCTCTCGTGATAGTTCTAAAATTAGCGTCTTCTTCCCAGAAGAAAAGTAAAAAGGAAACGTATGCTATACAGTAATTATTATAGGGCTGTATGGTATATCCCCCAATCTGAACGTGAGAGTGTTAAACCAGCATCGTTCCTCATTCAATCTCCCCCATATAAATTATATTTACAAATAGGTAATCCACTCAATATTCCAGGAGTTATTCCAGAGAATATTGATGAGTTGTTACTAACTACTTGTATTAAATCTTCATACAATGTCAAGAATCTATCAGACTATTCTGAATTAACAGAAGAAGTAAGACAGGATATTATACAAAGTATTATTGGATTATTTTATCCTGATAGTGAATTTATGGAAAGCTTAGAATTTTCTTTAGACTCATCACTTGATGAACGATTCTCTAATGAAACTTGGAATTGTGCTAAGTGTCAGGAAAAAGGTCTTGATAAGCAAAGGAATTGTCCAATGCGAGATAAGGCTGAGTACCATGATGATAGTTATAGTATTACTATAGGTGATGTTGAGTACAGTGAGTGTCCTATGCCAAAGAAAGACATGGAGTTACTCCATCAGGCATTTGATGCATACCGTATATATGATTCTGGATTTTTACCTGAGGTTGGCGCCTATGGTGACCAACCATTATTATTTTGTATTCTTGCTCAGAGAGTAAAAGATAAGCTTAAAAGTTATGAGCAAAAAGCATTAGATAAAGCTAAGTCGTAAGGTTAGCAAAAGGTAAATCAGCAGATTAACTAAAGGAATCCTTATGGCAATTGGGGTAAATACTGAGAACTTAGACGTTTTAATTACAGCTAAACTTAGCATCGACGAGTATAATAAAAACTTAAAGTCACTACAACAAAAAGTAGAAGCTACTACTAAAGACCTTAATACTGCTAACGAAAAAATTGAGTATATTAATAAGAAGAATGTTAAGGTATTAACTGAAGGTGCTAAAGAATCTTTAGATAGGCAGAAGTCTCTTATATTAGCAGCTCAAAAGAGTCTCAAATTATATGAGTCACAAACATATGAATTAGAAAAACAATTAGTTTTTGTTAAAAGACTAGCTGCTGCTAAACAAGCTGAAAAGGTTGATAGAGTAGTTGGACCTAGAGTAACCGATTGGACTAATGAATCCGATATGGTAGCTCAGAATAAGGCTGCGTTAAAACAAATAGCCTCTGATAATCAAGCTGCTAGGGCAAAAGAATTAGCTAACCTAAAGCGTGATATTATTGAAAGAGCAGCAGTACAGGCTAAACAAACTTCACAGGGTTATGGTTCTTTTGGAGCTAGCACTATTAATACAGCGACTAGAAATACTGGAAGTTTTACTAGTGTTAGCATGGGTAGTGGTAAGGCAATTGCTGATGAACGTATAGCTCAGAATAAGCGTCTTGAAGAATCAATGAAGCAACTAGATAATACTAGTAAAAATACATTCCCGCATAAAGTTAGTACTACAGCACAATATATGGCTGCTGGGGCTATAATTAGTGGTATAGCTACTAGTATCTATGGTACAGTTACAGCTATTATGGAATCAGATAAAGCCTTTAATATGTTTCAAGGTATTCTTGAAATGTCTGCAAAAGAGGCTAAGGGTTTACAAAAAGATATTTTTGCTATCGGTACTGCTTATGGTGGTTCGATATCTGACCTTAATGAATCTGCATTGGCACTTGGACGTGCTGGTTTAAAAAGTAATGAATTAGCTAGTGCTTTGAAAATAGTATCACAAGCTTCCTTAGTATCTGGTGATTCTCTAGCTAGTGTTACCGAATTACTTGTTTCTTGGAAAACAGTACATCCAGAAGAAACTATTGCACACCTTGGTGATATGATGGTTAAAGTTGCGAATGACTCATTAGCGTCATTTGATGACTTTAAAACTATGACTAACTATTTATTAACCTCAACAGAAACTATGGGAATGAGTGCTAAGTCTACTATCGCACTTGCTGGTGCTTGGAGAAATCTTGGTAAAGGTGCTAGTACAACTGGTACTGAAATTCGTAGATTTATGGACCAAGTTAGTAATGGTTCTGATGAAGTAAATAAAGCTTATGGTGCTATGGGTATAAATCTAGATAAAGTACAAAAAGGTTTAGCTCAAGGTGGGAAAGTAGCAGAAGCTACTATGATTCAAATATATAGAAATCTAGCAGAAGCTACTAAATTACACCCAGCAGCAGCTGCTGAGGCTTCTGCTAAACTACAAACACTTGATAAAGCTACTTTTAATTCTAATATTGCTCTTTCTAAACAAGTAGAAATTAGCCAAGGTGTTATGGGTACAGCCTATGAAAAAATGGTTACATCTGCTGAGAATTCATCTGGTGCGTTAGAGGCGGCTAATAAGAAAATTATTGTATCTTATTCAGTACTTGCTGAAAGAATTAAGAATACTCTTGTTGCGGGAGTATCGACATTTGCTGATAGTTTTAAAGATGGATTTATAGGTGCTGGTACAACTGTCGGTGATTTAGACGCAAAGATTGAAGAATTCAATGTTACATTTAGTAATGCTATGAAATCTATGGGTGAAGCTGCTGGTTGGGCTGCAAGTAAATTAGCACCAATTGTTTCACATATTGATGACATTATATTAGCCTATGGATTATGGAAAGGATTAGTTTTAAGTGGTTCTATAGTACAGGCACTCGGACTAATTACAACTTCTATTCTTGAAGCTAAAGCAGCACAAGTAGCATTTAATCTTGCAGCGTATAAGAACCCTTATATTATTGCTGGTGCAGCTATAGTAGCTGGTGTCGTGTATATGCGAGACCAATTAAATAGTGCTGAGGATGATGCTAAACGTATTTATGATAGGCAAGAAAAAGCCGCTAAGGAACAATCTGACTATTATAAAACTACTGATGGCCAAGCTGTAAAATTAGGTAATAATTTAATATCACTTAATAAGACATTAATAGCATTAGAGGCACAGAAACTTAAAGTTGGTAAAGAGCAGAATGCACAACTAGATAAACGAATAGCTAGTACTAAGACTATTATAACTAATAATGAAAAAGCTCTCGCAGCATTATCTGGGGTTAAAACTACTGGGACTAAGAAGATTGGAACAGTAGATTTATCAGGGACCGCTGCTAGTAAAAAAGAACCTAAGGGTCTTGATAAACAAGCTAGAGAATTATTTAATGTTTCTCAAGGTGCAGCAAAATTAGCTGAGGAAACTTACTTTGTAAATAGTAATATTACCTCACAATTAGAACAACAACGTTATCATGTAACTAATACAATTCCACAAATGCAAAAAGGGTTATCCCTTATTCGTGATAAAGAGTTACGTGAAATAGAAGCTAATAAGCTACAACTAGATAGACAGAAGACTCTAAATGACTCACAGGCTATTGAGAAAGCAATACTACTAGAAAATAGTAAACGTATAGATGCTCTTAGTATTGAACTAGAACTTGCTGGTAATATTTCTGATTTACGAAGAATTGAATTGGCAGACCAACAGAGACTGCAAACTGCTAGTGAAAACTATATGAAGACTATTAGTTCAATCGGTAGTGATGAGAAATTATCAACTGAACAAAGAGCTAAGAATAAAGAACTTAGAGATAGTGCGTTAGTAGTTTTAGAAAAAGAAGTTGTAGTATCTACTAAGCTTACAGGTATACAAAAAGAACAACTTAAGATTAAAGAAGACGCGTATAAATTTGCATTAGATACTGCTGCTTTAGGGCTACAAATTCTACAGGCTACTACGGGTGAACAGCAGATTAAACTTGAGCAATTAAAAATTGAACGGGATATGCAGGCTGAGATTCTTAAGATTCAACAAGAAGCCAAAAAGAATAATACTAGTGGTTCTATTGAAGAAAAGAAAGCAGTACAAAATGCTAAAGATAAGGCTGCGTATGAGAAAGCACATGTAAGTGGCGCTGAGACATATAACCAATTACTTACTGAATCTAATGTCGCTTTTGAGCGTAATAATACAACTGCCAAACAATTTATGCGTATTACTGATGATGGAATTCAAGCTATGACTTCTGGCCTTACCACCTTCTTTGACAGAAATGCTGAGGGTTATGGTAAATGGGCTACTCTTAGAGATACAATGACTAAGCAGATAATAGAGAGTTTGATGAGAGAATTAGTAATTAATCAAATGATTGCTGCTGTAAAAATGGGTATGTCTGCTGCATCTGGTGGGTTATCTAGTCTATTCATGGCTAAGGGTGGTATAACTAATTATGAAGCTAAAGGTGATGTTAACTATCTTGCTAAAGGTGGTTATGCTAATAGCATAGTTAAGAAACCAACCTATGTTGCTAAAGGTACAATTGCTGGTGAGGCTGGTGCTGAGGCTGTGCTACCACTACAAAGAGACTCCCAAGGTAGACTAGGAGTTAACGCTGGAAGCGGTGGTTCAGGTACTTCTCAAAATATAACTATTAGTATCAAAAATGAGGCGGGAGAAGAACTTAAAGTTACCCAATCAGAAGCCAGAACAGATATGTCTGGAATGGTAATTGATATTGTACTAGATGCTATTAATCGTAACAAAAGGGGAATGAGAGATGCTGTACGTGGATAATAAAATATTAGGAGAAACATATGGCAGCTTTTCCATTACCAAGTAATAATCCACTAGCTCCTGAGCCTCGTCTTGGGTCTAGTGATAAGAAATCAATAGGTATAACTAAGAGTGCATTTGAAGCAAACTATCTACAGGTTCGTAGAACATCTACTAGAAGTCGTAAGGCTTTTCAACTAGAATATCCAACACTAACATTAGCTGAATTTGCAATATTAGAGACATTCTTTGATGCTAATATTGGTACAGTATTTAGTTTTACACATCCAGTAGAATTAGTAACCTATCAAGTAACTTTCGCCTCTGGTGATTTAGAAAAAACATATAAAAGTTATGGTATTGTAGATACTAAGATTATGTTAGAATCAATTTAATTTAACAAAAGGAAATACTATGGCTTTATCACTTACTGCAATTGAAGAGAAAAATAAGTTAGGTACTGATAGTGTATTTCATATATTACTAGAAATATTAATTCCTGGGGTTGCCCCAGTTACTATAACTAATAATGGGAGTAATGTTACATGGAACTCTAAGGAATGGTTAGCTTTTCCATTTGAAATATCCGAATTAAATGAAGAGGCCTCTGGTGAAGTTCCACAATGGACTCTTTCAATTGATAACAGACAAAGAGTTATTGAGAAATACCTATCTGATTACGACCAGTATTTGAAAGTTAATGGTATTGATGGAAACCAAATTAAATGTAACTGCTATATCGTTAATAGTAAGGATTTACTTAATACTAGTCCAATTAAAGAAGTATACTTTGAGTTATCACAACCATCCACAACTTTTGAAACAGCAACTTTTATATTAACTGCTGATAGCCCATTTAATATTATTGTACCTAAACGTAGATTTATTAAACAATATTGTTATTGGAAATTTAAGGGTATTGAATGTGGATATGCTGGTACAGCTACTACATGTAATAAATCATTATTGCAGTGTAAGTCATATAATAATTCTAGTAGATTTGGTGGATTTCCAGGTGTTGGTATTGGTGGTATACGTCTATGATACAGTTTGAAAAGTATATAGGTATTCCATTTGAAGACCGTGGACAATCTATGGAATCTTCAGATTGTTACGGATTAGTACGCCTAGTTTATAAACAGGAATTAGGATTAGTTATACCAGAATTTAATAGTTCTTGTGCAGATACACGTAGAATATTCTCTGACTATTTAAAACAGATATCTGAGCATTGGGATTTAGTTACAGAAGAGACAAAACCATTTGATGTAATTGCTATGGCATATGACCATGACCACCCAAAAATTGTGCAACATTTTGGTATTTATATCGGTAATGGTATGATGTTACAAACACTTAAAGGTATTGGTGCTTTTACTATTAAAGTATCTGAGTACCAACATTATGTAAAAGGAATTTATAGATGGAGAGCATCCACTTAGAAGGTAATCAAGTATTAATTCCTGAAGTTATTACTACAGAATTAGTTACGCATAATGACCCATTTAACCCATCGGATATTTCTGTACTTATAGTTAATCCTGGCATATCTTGTTATTCATTACTAGAGAATTATAAATATGATATAGAGTACTACGATATAGTTATATCTAGGAATCAAGAGATTATTGATGTTGATTTTATTGTAGAAAAAGGTGATATTGTTAGTTTACTTCTAGTACCTAAAGGTGGGGGTGGTGGAGCTAAAACTATGATACTTGGTGCTATCATCACTATTATTGGTGCTGTACTTTTTTATACTGGAGTAGCGGCACCATTAGGGGTAATGATGATGAAAGTAGGTGTAGGTATGATGCTTTCAGGGGCATTAATGAGCCTATTCCCACCTACTGTTCCTACAACAATGCCAGGACTTAGTAGTTATGACCAATCAACAACTTATGGTTGGAATGTACAAGGTAACTCTATCGCACAAGGTAATTCGGTACCAATTCTATATGGCACTATGAAAATAACACCGCAATATATCGGTAAATACCTAGAGGTATCAAATAATAATCAAATATTAAAAATTTTATTAGGACTAGGTGAAGGACCATTTGATAATATCACAGAAATAACTGTGAATGATACTCCTATTAGTTCATTTAGTGATACCTATCATGAATATCGTTTAGGTACCAATAACCAAACAGTTATATCTGATTTTAATGATACTTGGTCTGACCAAGGAATTAGTAAAAAACTTACTAATACTAGTACATGGTCATATGCATTAACATCAGGTGACGCAGTCACTTCTTTAGGTGTTGGTATATCTTGTCCACAAGGACTATATTATGCGAATGATACTGGTGGTATGGATAGTTACTCAGTATATATAGATGTTGAATATAGACCAGTTGGTGGTGTATGGGCTAATCTATTAGATAGCGGTTACGTAGTAGATACAATGTTTTATTATGTAGACCAAAATCCAACTGTAGGTGTTAATTATGGTACTTTCTGGTATAACCCAGGAGTTTATGCTGATGCTACTGGACCATATGATGTATATGCACAACAGATAGTTGGTAAGTATAGTAGTCAACCATCAACAACTCCAATATTTATGGGTACAGTCACTACACTACCAGCTGATGTGACTGGTAGAGCACTTTTTATGGGGCAAAATGCTTGGGCTGTTACTAGACGTTATAGTGCTTCAAGTTATTTTACTATTACTGGAAATCAACCATCTGCTATTCGTAGAACATTTAAGGCTACTGGTTTACCACCAGCACAGTATGAGGTACGTGTAAGATTTTATCAAAACCCTGCTACTAGTAGCAGATACGGTTCAGCCACATATTTTGAAGCGCTACAAGAAGCTATTTCTGATGATTTTACTTATCCAAATACAGCTTTACTTGCTCTAAGTATGAAGGCAACTGACCAGTTAAGTGGGGGTTTTCCTAAAGTTACGTGTATAGCATCTAGAACTACTGGAACTTATGGTAGATTAGATAATCCAGCTTGGGCTGCTATGGATTTACTTATGAATAGTAGATATGGTGCTGGGATTCCTTTAAGTCGTATTGATTTTCAAGTATTCAGCGACTGGGCGACATATTGTAATACTGAGGGTTTTACAATTAATATGTATATTGACCAGTCATTATCTTTAGTACAGAATCTACAACTCATAGGGCAACTAGGCCGTGGTAGAATTATACAATATGGTTCTACATTTTCTGTAATTGTTGATAAACCAAATATTATACCAACTCAGGGTTTCTTATTTTCAATGGGAAATATTATCCAGAATTCATTTTCTGAAGTATTTTTGCCACTTAAAGATAGAGCTAATGCAGTAGAAGTCACCTATTATGATGCGAATAATGACTATGAAAGAACAACTATAGAAGTTACTCAAGGTAACTATGACTTAGTTAATATCGTTAATAAAGTACAATTAAACCTTCTTGGGTGTACATCTAAAGAACAAGCTCTTAGACAAGCTAAATATCATCTTAACCAAAATCGTTATCTAACTATTACCTCAACTTGGGAAGCATCAATTGATTCTATCCATTGTAAAGTTGGGGATATTGTTAATGTGGCCCATGATGTACCACAATGGGGTTACTCAGGGCGTATTACTAATAATACTACAAATACTATAACTGTCGATAGAAATGACTTAGTAATGGAGGTTGGTAAGACTTATTATATTCAAGTATCTAATAGTAATACTGATGAGCAAGTATATGTTCCAATTACTAGTGTACTAGGTGATGTATTAACAACTTCTAGTACATTAGGTGTACTTGGAGCTTACTCTGTATATTCTTTTGGTGAAGTTGATAGGCATGCAAAGAAAATGCGTGTACTTTCTATTAGTACTGCTGGGGATTTAAAACGTAAAATTACAGCTGTAGAATATAATGAGAACGTCTATAATGATGCTGTGGCTATTCCAGCACCACTACAGGTTCAAGACCTAAGAACTAAAGACTTGGTTGCTAGTGAATATATGAGAATAATTACTGGTGGTGCAATTGATACAGTCGTACAACTATCATGGAAAGGCGCTGCTCTTAATTATAACGTTAGTTATAGATTATTAACTGAAACGTCATTTACCTCTGCTGGGATAGCTCGAACCACCTCTACGGAAATCTATGGACTTATTGAGGGTGAATTATACGAGTTTATGGTTGATGGTATTACCACTCAATATAGAGTTCTTGGTAAAACTACTCCACCAGATCCAGTGATTAACCTAGTTGGTTCAGAATTTTCTAATACATTTAAACTATCATGGGATTATCCATATATTCCTGTAGACTTTAATCATTTTGAGATTTATGCTGATGGTGTACTTCTAGGAAGTAGTATTACTACTAGTTTTTCTGAGTATATTCCAACTATTAAATCTGTATCATTTACAGTAGTAGCTGTGGATTCTTCTGGTAACCATAGCACTCCAGTTGGTGTTATAGTTACACCACAAGGATTACAACCAGTTACTGGACTAAAAGCATATTACATAAATGAACAAACTAGAATTACGTGGGATATCTTATCTGATACTAGGTCACCAATAGATTATGAAATTCGTATGGGAACAATATGGGATGATGGATTAATTCTTGGTAGAGTTATCACACCAGAGTACACTGTATCTGCTAATGGTACTTATATGGTTAAAGCACATTATCAGTATCCTAATGGTACTAATATTTATAGTGTTTCAGAATCCCAAATTACTATAGTAGGTGCTATGATACCTAAAAATATTGTGGCCTCATTTAATGAGAAAACTACTGGTTGGTTAGGTACAAAAACTAATGTTTATGTGAATGCAGATGGGAATCTAGAATTAATGTCAGACCCTCTTGATACTATACCAGTAATAGACTCAGAACTAGTTTTTGACTATGCTGGTGGTATACAAGCTATGGGTATTTATGAAATACCAGCTGCACATATAGTTGATATAGGTACGGCTCAAGTATGTAGATTATGGGTCGATTATAAAGCAGAAGGTAGGATTGTAACAGACCGTGTAGATAATATTTTCAATTTTGACTCTTGGGTTAGTGTAGATGGTAGAAGTTCTGACTATAATCTAATACCTCAGATTGCTATTGCACAAGATGATGGTGTATTTGGCCCTTGGGAAGATTTTGTAGTTGGTGATTATATAGGACGTAAGTTTAAATTTAGGGGTATATTTATATCCCTTAGTGCAGATACTACCTGTATATTATCTGAGGCTACATTCTATATAGATATGCCAGATAAATTACAATCAGCTAATAATATTATTATCCCAAATACTGGGACAACTATTACATACCAAATACCATTTCAGGTGCCACCTAATGTACAAATAACAATAGTTAGTGCTCAGGATAACGATGATGTAATACTTACAAGCCAAACAATAAATGGTTTTGGTATAACAATTAGTAACGGTGGCGTTGCCGTACAACGTAATATTAACTGGCTCGCTAAGGGCTACTAGGAGAAATAAGTGGCGCAACATGACTATGATATAAATAGCTCGGATGCTATTAGTGGACTACAATTTAGACAAGACCTTAACGCATGTTTATCAGCTATTAAATCTGGGAATGCTGGTGCTACTGAACCAGCTACTCCTACTGCTGGTATGGTATGGTTTGATACCTCGGTATCACCTGCAGTATTTAGACAACGTAATTCTGGTAATACTGCTTGGGTATTAGTTGGTAGTGATGGTACTATGGGCGTATCTTTAGCTGCCGCGGCTACTACAACTATTGGTGGTCAAATGTATGGGGATACTATTGTTATCTCTGGAAATACTGCTATTACTAGTTTTGGTGTTTCATCTACTGGTACAAAAAGAACTTTGATTCTTAGTGGTACACCCACAATTACACATAACGGTACATCTTTAATTTGTCCTGGTGGTGCATCAATCGTTTGTATAGCTAATACAATAATTGACTTAGTATGTATAGATGGTACCCTAAGTTATTGGGAGGTTACTTCGGTACAACACCCAGATGTTTCATTTACTGAACTTGGGTATTTGGATGGTGTAACTTCTGCTATCCAGACACAGTTAAATGCGAAAGCAGCTTCCGCTACTACAGTGGCTAAAGATTCTGCTACTGGTGTAGCATACTATCCAGCAGGGACTACCGCAGAACGCCCAGTTCTTGCAGATACAGTTGTTGGTGTACGTTATAATACAACTCTAGGTGCTGAGGAAATTGGTATAGGTACAACAGGAGCTACTACATGGAAAGTGCTATCTGATACTTCTCATACGCATGCTACATACTTAGCCTTAGCTGGTGGCACAATGACTGGTGCTATCACAGCGCTGCGAGAAACAAAAGTAGCTATGGGCGCTAATGATATTAATCTAGCCGCTGGTAATCTATTCACAAAGACTATTGCTGGAATTACCACACTTACAGTATCAAACTGGTTGGCAAGTGGAAACGCAAATAGCTTTATCCTTGAATTAACTAATGGTGGTGCTTTTGCTGTAACATGGTTTGCTGGTGTAAAGTGGGCAAGTGGGGTAGCCCCAACTCTAACAGCTGCTGGGATAGATATTTTAGGATTCTACTCACATGATGGTGGGACTACTGTGCGAGGAATACTTCTTGCGAAAGACAGTAAGTAATGCTTAGGAATATGTTTGGAGGCACTAAATGCCGTACTATTGATAAGGTAGACATCTTCGGTGATTCATCAGGTGTAGTACTCTATCGTTTAGATGGTAATGCTAATGATACTGGTGGAAACTATCATGGTACTGAAACTAACATAACGTATGGTGGCGGAGTGTATGAGAGAGGCGCTATTATTACAGCTACTAACTCAAGGGTAGCCTCAGCTGTACCAGTAAGAGCCATTAGTATGTGGATTAATAGATATACATCTAGCACAAATATTAATGCTAGACTATTCTATACTACTTCAAATCATGGGGCTTATTTAGATGCTAACACTAATAACATATTAGAACAGACTGGCGGTACAATCACCAAAATAAAAGTTAATAATGTTCTTACTAATATAATTACAAGAGATTCATTAATCCATGTGTATATCGAATTAAATCTTACTACAAGCGGAACAACATATATTGGGAACCACTCTACAGATACTTTCCAAATAGGAGGAATAGTAGACCAAGTGAGAGTTTTCAATAGAGCATTGACTGACATAGAAGTAGCTACACTCTATGCTGAATGTGCTCCTACATCAATAGTAGATAATGCTAATCCATTTGAAGATAATAGTCTAAAAGCTATGTATCAGTTCAATGGTAATGCTAATGACTTAACTGGCGTATATAACGGTACAGCTACGAATGTAACATATGCAGCTGGTAAGTTTGGACAATGTGCTGTTGGTGATGGCAGTCTTTCTAAGATAAAAGCTGATTTTCCTTATACAAATTCAATGGCTATTTCTTGTTGGGGGTATATTACTACTTTAGGACAAGCTCAATTTATATTTGGTGAAGCAGATACATTAGGTACAAATGCAAGTATAAGAATAGCTTTGGGACTAACCGCAACAAATAACTATCAGATTTACCTAGGGAATGGAACATTAGGATTAAACAGTAATACTATTGTATCAGGGTTACTGGCTAATACTTGGTATCATTTTACATTAGTAATTAACAATCTTAATGTTATGCTATATAGAGATGGGGCATTGGTAGCAAACCTAACAAGCACCACACCTATTGGAACACATACAGCAGGAAACTTTGCATTTTTAGATTTAGGGAATTACGCTACAGCAGGGGTATTTAGCTGGAATGGCTCAATAGACCAACTAAGAATCTTCAACAAAGCTCTAACACCAATGGAAGTAGCTTCACTCTATACAGAAACCACCCCAATGGAAGAACCTCTAGCAACGCTAGTTGACCCATTCAAAGATGGTAGCGGTAAAGCACTATACAGACTAGAAGGTAACGCACTAGATGAGAGTGGTAACTATAATGGTACTCCTACAAGTGTGACTTACGGGAATGGGATTAGTGGAAGGTCTCCTACATTTAACAATACTTCTGCATACATATCAAACACATTCACGGGAGTTGGGTTTGATGATTTTACAATATCTGTTTGGGTCAATCCAACAAGTGTTGCACTCGGTACATGGCAACAAATTATTGGTGGTGTAAATATTACTAATTATTATTCATATTTTATAGACCAAGATACATTAGGAAGAATATCTATTAGTGATAGTCATGGGGGAACAGCCGCATCTACGGCTAATAATGCATTACCAATTGCAAATGTATGGTATCATCTATGTTTTACCAAAGTTGGCACTGCTAGAAAATTATACATTAATGGAGTTCTATCTATAAATGATTCTCTTGGTACAGTAACTGTTGCAAAACCAACTGGGTTAATGATAGGTAAGTATTTCAATTCAACAACCCAATCTTGGAATGGCTCAATAGATCAGTTAAGAATATTCAATAGATCAGTAACCCAAGCAGAAGTGACTCAACTATATACAAACTTGAGCTAGGATACTATGAATTACTCTAAAATATATAATCAACTTATAGCCAATCGTAAGTTAAATGTCCATAGTGACGATATATTTACTGAAAAACACCATATCATACCAAAGTCCCATGGGGGTTCAGACAGTATAGATAACATAGTTGCCCTATCCGCTAGAGAGCATTTCATAGCCCATTGGTTGCTGTGGAGGATTCATAGGGATAAAGCTATGGCATTTGCCTTTAATGTAATGTGTTGGAATACATATGGCAATAGGTATAAAAATAGTTATGCATTTGCTGAGGCTAGAAAAGCAAATAGAGATAATTTAGTAGGCAGAACTATATCAACTGAAACTAGAGATAAACTATCTAAATCAATGAAAGGAAGGCCTTCTCCTTTAAAAGGCAAAAAGGCTTCAGATGCTACTAAAGAAAAATTAAGAGTTAAAGCTAAAGTAACTGGGTTAATGCATATTGGCAACACTTATGTACTAGGTAGAAAACATACAGAAGATGCTAAAGCAAAAATGTCTTCCAAGGCAAAAGGAAGGATTGTGTCAGAAGAGACTAAAGCAAAAATAAAAGAATCAAAAAGAGGTATAGTGCATAGTGTAGAAACTAAACTTAAAATGTCAGAGTCTGCCAAATGCACAGTTAGATTAAAAGTGGTTTGTCCACATTGCCTTAAAGAAGGCGATAATAATCTTATGAAAAGATACCACTTTGATAACTGTAAATTAAACACACAAGGAGCATAACATGGAACAATGGTATAAAGATGGTGAGGTATTCAATTCACTAATAGCAATAAGAAACAAGATGAAAGAAGTATCACTACCAATGCTATTAACTGATAGTATAGTAGCTGAACTAGGATTCGTCAAAGTAGCAGATGTAAAGCCTGCAATCGCTGCAAGTCAGTATACTGTTGAAGGTGCAATCGAATTGGTTCTAGGTGTGCCTACAAAACAATACACAGTAGTAGATAAGTCAGTTGAACAGATAGCATCTGAGACAGCAGAGTATATGAAGGGTATTGTGGATAACTTCACCAATATAACCACAGAATATATTGAAGCTAAAGTACAAGCATATAATGCTGCAAATGGTCTAGCGTTTAAAGATATTGATGCGTTTACTAAGTACGCTATTAATGCTGGATCGCAGCATCATGCTATTGCTAATCAGTTCATAACCTATGCTGATAATGTGTGGGCTGCTATAAGAGCATACCAAGCAACTGCAACAGTGATACCTACTGAGGTCGAGTTCAAAGCAGTCCTAGACACTGTGGTATTCTGATGGCTTGCTGTACATTATTCCCAGAGCGTTGGCGTGGAGATGAAATAAGTGCAGCATGTTGTAATCATGATTACGATGTAACCCATAACTATAATTTGGTTACACCAGCTAAAAATTTCTGGTATAACTTAAAAAATTGTGGTGTCCACTGGCAATGGAGATTAATGATTGTTTTTGGTGGCACCATTGGTCATATTATAAAATACCCTTGGTTGGCTATACAGACCTATAAAAATAGGAGAAAATTATGTTCGGGTACTTAAAATATTTATGGCAAATATATAGTCCATTTGACATAAATAGAATTATTCGTGAAATGGCCGAACCTCTTAAAGAGGTTAGAGTTACATTAGATGAAATACGCCATAGTAATAATGTGACTATCGCATTACTCGAAAATGAACTAGCAGAGAAAGAATTTATACTACAGCAATTCGCTAATGCTATACCAGATATGGTGTGGTTCAAACAATATGATATTGATGGTAATGGGGGGCAGTATATCTATGCTAATCAGGCAATACGTGATCAACTTCTATTATGCCCTAATCCAATTGGGTATACAGATATAGAATTAGCAATTAGGGCTAAAGAGATATACGGGATAGAAAATCATACGTTTGGTGAAAAGTGTGCCAATAGTGACCCTATTACTATAGAGAATTGGAAAAATGGTATTACTTCTAGTAGATTTTTAGAGAGTGGTAAAGTTAAGGGTAAGATGGTGTATCTTGAGGTACATAAATCTGTTGTAGTCACAGAGCATGGGAAAGTTCTAGGGGTATGTGGTTCTGGTCGCGATATTACAGAATATATTGAAGCTGTTAAAGAATTATCTTTAATAGATAATAACGATATTGAGTGTTGTCTATCAATACGAAAATTAGTTAGTGTGTTTAAAAAATATGAATTTGGGGAGGAGTAAGTATGGCAGCCGAAACGTGGGAGGAAGTAAGGTATCATGTTCTCGGGCAACTACCACTATTGAACCAAAAGATAGATAATGTCGCTACTCAGTTAACATCAGTGGATAAGAAATTTGAAACTAGTATGTCAGTTCTAACAACTAAAATGATGATGATTATGGCTATTGGTTCTGGAGTTATTGGGTTAACCATCCAGTTAATTACCCATGCTTTTGGTATAAAATAATGAAAACAATAGAGCATGATTCCACATGTGAAATATTATACAAGTTGAGAGATGCGGTAGCTGCTGATGAATTAATTTTTGCTATGTATTTAGTTGGTCAACTACAAGAAAAATTAACTAGGTTAATTAATAGTCAGGAACACAAGGGTTGTATCCTTAATTGTGGTAGTAAATAATGTATAAAATACAAGTATTATCAAAACTATTGGCTAAATTAATAGCTAACTCTGAGTTCACCGAAGCATTTAAAGTATATGAAGAACTAGGTAAGGTTCTTGATACATATAAAATATCATGTTAAAGGGATTACATGCAATTAACAACACATTTTAGTATAAGTGAATTTGTGAACTCCACTAATTTTCCAAGTTTAGTTCCTCGGAATACACTAGAAGCACAACCCTATATTAATTATATGACTAGAGTAGCAGAACAATTAGAGATTATTAGAGCGTACTATAAGATGTCTATAATTGTTACTAGTGGGTTTAGAGGCCCTTCATTAAATTTAGCTGTAGGTTCTAGAGCTAAAAGTAGCCAGCATCTAACTGGGCAAGCAGCTGATTTTATCATTCCTGGTGTAACTGTGGATAGAATTTTTAGTGATATTAAATCTGGTAAAATTAAACTTACAGATTGTAATAAATTAATTCTTGAGAATGTTAGGGGTAAATCTTGGATTCACCTAGGTATCGCTAATAAAAAGACTACAAAGATAACATACCTTAAAACTATTGATGGGGCAAACTATGAATTGGTTTAATAGCCTAATCTCTGATGGTTCTGCTATAAGTTCTGCAAGGTTCCTAAATATCTTTGGCGCTATTGTATTATCTGGTGTGTATATTGCAGGATTTATTACTGGTAAACCTATTGATATTAATATCACTACAGTATTAGCTGCATATTTTGGTGGGGTCTATGGAGTAAGTAAAGGTTTTACAGTAGTAAAATCTTATATGGATAAAAGGAAAAATAAAGATGAGCTTATTACTGAATAATATTTGGAAGTATATCTCTGGTTTGATGTTTGCTTTGCTAGTAGCTATTAGTATTGCTTACTATATACAAGGCAATAAATTAGATACTGTTAATAGTAAATTAGAGAAGTCACTCGTTGATAATAAACTATTAGAGATTCAGAAAGATTTATTAATTAATACTATTGGTATACAGAATGATGCCATGGATAAAATTACTATCTCTGAGAAGAAGAATACTGACGTGTATCATGAGCGTGCCATAGAGCTATCTAGAAGCCTCGAGAAGGAAAAGCTAAGAGTAAGAGACCTTAATGGTTCTGCTGACTGTACAGAGGCTTCTAGGATAATTAAAAGGATTATTGATGCGAACACTTCTATTTAGTTTTATAGCTATGATTATGTTTTCTGGATGTATACCTAAAATAGTTTATGTAGATAGACCAGTAGTTGTTAAGGTACCTATTAGATGTAAAATTCCTGAGGTTAAACCATTAGTGTATGGTAAGAATATGTCTGAGTCAACTATTAATATTGAAGAGTACATTAGGAATCTAGAAAATGCTCTAAGAGCATGTAAGGATTAATTATGCCATGCAATAAATGTAGTAATGGTAAATGGCAAATTGGTGCTAAGGGGCCTTGTGCATTCCTAACTAAAGAACAGTGTGAAAGAGCTTTAGCAGCTATATATGCTACTGTTAATAAAATAAAGGATTTATATGCCACACTCAAAGGTAACTGCTAGAAATATCTTAGCACCTATAAAAGATAGGGATAGACAAGAACTACTTGGTCTTACAGATTTAGTAGGTGATGCTTGGGGTAGGCAAAAAATTGTTAGTGACTATTCATTATTTCAAGCTCTATGGACTTTTGAAGTCCCAAGTACTATATGGCTAGAATACGTAAATGGGGTGGAGAGCCCTATTACAAATTTTACTAGTTTTAATGGTATGTTAAGTGCAGTTGGTGCTAATGGGGTTACAAGATTACTTAGGTCTAGACGCTCACCACGATATCAAACTAATCGTGGGCACTTATTTAGTACCTCAGTTATCCTACCTACTGGTGCTAATTCTAGTGTATATAGATTTGGAATGTATAATGACCATTCTGGTGTGTTCTTTAAGATGACTAATGGACAACTATTTGCATGTCGTAGAACACTGATTGGTACTACTATAACAACAATTGAGGAATTAATTCAAACTCCAGAAGGATTTGATTTTACTAAGGGTAATCTATATGACATCCAAATGCAATGGAGAGGTGTTGGTAATATTTATTTTTATATAAACCAGCAATTAATCCATACAATGAAGTTACTTGGTACATTAGTTAATGTATCTATATCTATTCCATCATTACCAGTTAGTTTTGAAATTATCGGTACTGGAACTATGTATTCAGGTTGTGTTGACCTAGCTAGTGAAGGTGGTGGTCAAAGTGTCCGACAACGAGGTACTGTTGATAGTGGGGAAATATCACTATCTGCGATTGAAGTTCCAGTATTATTAGTATTTATCCCAAATACTATTACTTATAATACTAATTCTATTATGAATAGTAGAGACGTAGCACTGAGACGTATGAGTGCATTCTGTGATGTTAATAGTACACTTAAAGTATATACTACAAGAACAGCCACTAAATTCACTGGAACTACATTTAGTAATTACGATACTTTAGGGACGATTAAATATGCAGTAAATGGTCAGATTGTACTTGATAATTTAACTACTAATATTAGTAGAGTATTAACTCGTAGACTACCTGCAAATATTAGTATTGATATTAATAATCCTGATGACCAATATGGTGAATTTTATATAACCCATGGGGACTACATATTAGTTACAATGCAAGCAAAGAATGTTGCTTTAGGTGGTGTCTCAATTGAATGGGGACAAGATACATAATAAAAGGAAATAAATGTTATTAGAATCTATGGTAGGAAATCTGAAGATTTTTCAAGATAATCCAAAAGGTACGTATAGAGGAATTCGCAGAGAGTTTTTCCCACTTTGGAATGGTTGGGAAATGTTAGAGCAAGGTCGTAGTATACAAGAGATTGATACTGCAGTAGAAGAATTTTATATAAATTTTTATTATTATCACCTTAAGTTAGACTTATTGGAAAACCAAAATATAGCCTATATTCTATTAAACTTTGCAACACTGCATGGCAAAAAGAAATGTCTGCAGAAATTGCAAAAAGTATCTGGAGGTATTGATAAATTTAATGCCCTTGGTAAAGCTGGAGAATACCAGCTTATAATTGAAATACTAGATTTCTATGAATATATTAGGAGCACAGATACCAAATGGGTATTTGATGCTTATAGTAAATTACTCATCACCAACTAATTTGATATAATCAATCTTACCTGTTGGTGTTATAGTACCTATAGTTTGCCCCCAATCTAATCCTAGAAAACCATTAGTATGACAATAACCATTGATTCCAGTAAGTGAACCATTAGTTATATACTTACCACTATTTGGCATTTCTTCTATAGAAAACTTATGGGTATGCCCTTGGAATATATTATCTGGAACTAGGCCAGTAGTTTGTCTAAAGGCCTCCTTAACTCTAAGGAATTTCATATCTCCTGAGAATCTAAACATATCCCCATGGTGCAATCCAATAGTTTTCCCATTACAATTAAATGCTAGTAAACCAGTAGTACTAATTTCAATTTTAATATTAGTGTACGCTGCTAGTTGTGCTTTAAGGATTTGATGGAATAAATATTCGAAGTTAAATCCTTGTCCAGTTGCTTTCTTATGTTCAGATATTCTACCATGATTACCATGAATACATGGCATATAAACTTCTTCATATATACTAGACATTACAATTAAATAACCAGATAGTATAGTTGCTAGTTCAGCTACAGCTTCACCTAGTGGCTTTGTAGTTGATTCAAGCGTATCATGTATAATACCACTGAAAATATCCCCACCAGACATAACAACTATCTTTTTCTCACCACGATAACTTCTAACAGACTCACTAAATACTCTTCCTAATCTTACCTTCGCAATGTCCCAATTAAACTCATTAGCTTGCCCGACATCTTTACGACTAATAGCTTCCTCAAAGTGTAAGTCACTTAGTAGTATAAATTGTGTGTACCCAGAGTAATTCTTTATACTTCTAGGTGGCACACCTATAGCGATATTCTGTGGTTTCAACATATTTACTTTAGCAACCGTATCATTCATGATTTGTTCATAAGTAGACTTCTCAATATCTTCATGGAGTTGAGATTTGTATTTACTAATTTGAGCCTTAGCAGTTATTAATTGTTTTTCTTTACCAACAACTTCTTTACTAAGATGGTCTAGGATACTATGAGCTTCTTCCAGTTCATTACTAATAAGACTTGTAGAAGACTCATCAAATCTTGTTAAGTATAATGAGTAATCTCCAGCACGGAACTTCTTTGGTAATCTTAAATTAAGTGTACTAGCATAAGTTCTGACTAAATACTCCTTACACCCTAGAATACTCGCCATCTCTTCTGTAGATTTCTTTTCTTTGTACACGTCAAGAAATTCATCAACCGTAACACCATATCTATTCTCTAATTCAACCTTAAGCTTCTCAACTTGTGTCATCTTTGTCCTTTTGTTATCTATTATTAATATTTAGATTTACTTAGTATGTCTATAGTAAATAGTTCAGTATTACCACTAGTTAATACCTTTGATCCCTTATATTGAAATTCCTTATACTCTCGTAATATCCTACGCTCTTCATTATAGCACTCATTACCATTACTAAATTCTTTAGTCCACACTATATCTATAATATCTAGGTCCTCTAATGGGAATCTTTCTCTAACTGTACGATTCGTAATACCTATCTTCCATAATGTGATACCACTAGTAGTTACTTTCAGATAATATAGTATACCAGGTTTATTTTTATTAAACCCAAATCTGGCACACTTTGGACAACCTTTACCACTTAAATGGTTTGGTGGTGTCTGTAAGAACTCACCATGCTCTCTACAGTTAATTACTACTTTTATATCGGAGCGACTATAAATAGTGTTGCTGTAGTCGTACGTGAAATTATGTACATTATTAGCAGATAAAATAAAATCATTCTGATTAGAGAATAGCGCAGCATTAGCACACTTTTTACATCCCTGACCATTTAAATGGTTATTTGGGGTTTGTAGAAACTCCCCGTGTAATTTGCATGTAATTATTACTTTATCTTTAGAACCAATATATTCCGTATTACTATAATCATATACATCACCATGTATATTAATAGCTCTAGTAATGAATTTTTCATTATTTAGAAACTGACGAACATCAGCACATTTTTTACATCCATGGCCTAATAAGTGGTGTCGTGGGTACTGAGTGAATTCCCCATGTGTTCTACATATAATAACTACTTTTTTATTCGTGGTAGTGTACTCTGTATTTTGATAATCATAAGTATCGCCATGTATACTAATAGCATTACTGATAAAAATAGCGGTATCCATTAATTTCCACACCTAAGAAGTCTTACTGCTATACATTTATTTAAATACTCCGGGTCACAAAGTACGTTCCTCATAACTTGTTCTTTCAATTCATGGAAAGTTGCACAAGTCTTACTATTACACCACATAAGAATTTCTCTCTTAGTTAACTTACCACCATCCTTAAGCATTGCTTTAACATGTAGTGATGAACTCAGATATTTCTTCCAGTTACTCTCGGTAATCACAATCTTTCTTCTTGCAGACCCTGTAACCTTAGTTCTACGTGCAGATGTTAATTGTTTCTTTCCAATATACTTCCATAACTTACCAAGTTTATCAGTAATTTCTAGGTAATATACGAAAGCTACTGCACCAACTGGTGGTTCTGCCTCTTTTTCTTTAAAAGTCCAATTAATCACAAAATAACCCCGTAATCTTTACTAATATAAATATGACTATAAGTAATCCAATAGCAGTAGTCATCGTTTATTTCTAACTCTACTTGTAACTTTACTCGTAGTTTCTTCTGAGAATTTATATAAAGTTTTTGTATGTTCAATAAGTATATCATATATAGATACCTTTTTCTTAACCATCTGTTTAATTTCGACTTCCTCATTTGTCTCATCTATAACTAATTTAGGGACTAACTCGCAGGTAACCTGTGGATGCCGTATGAGTTTGCTAAATTCATCTAGTAAATCAGTGATTGTAACCTTATATAAGTTATCGTCATCTAATGTTTTAACCCATTGGTTATGCTCTTGTATACTAGAAAAACTTTTAATATCTTTGTACGGTAACTCTTCTCTATGCCTAGTAACTTCTAGTGTCTCAGTATCTACTACGAGCCAACCATTAGTCTTCTTATATTTTGTGTAATGATTATGCGTGGGTTCAGAGGTATACCAGATATTTTCATATGGTTTATGCGGACTATGAATATCACCAAGAACTACTAACTTAAACTTCTCTGATAATTCCTTAAAGTTAATCTCTTCAATAATATATGGTGGTATTGTACACCTAGCATGGGTAAATAGTAGGTTACATTTAGTAGTGTGTATTTGGTTATGTGTGAATCCAACGATATTACTCCAACCAACAAATACTATATTATCTATCTCTGTAATACCTTCATAATACTTAAAGTCTTTTTCTGGTAGAAATTTAAATGTGGTTGAATCATGATTACCATCAATTATAATAATATTGGTGAAGTGTTCTGATAGGTCGTGAATAAACCCATAGAATAATTTTATTTCTTTTAGGGATGGATTATTTTTATCGAAGACATCTCCAAGTAGATACAATGAGAATATATTTGGATGTTTTGTTTTTAATGCAGTGGAGAGTTTTGAAAGCCTATTTGTTTCAAATACTAATTGATTACTTACTTTAATATGTAGGTCACCAAGGCATATAGCCTTAGATGCACTAGTAGACATTAGTCAACCCAATCTTCAGTTGCTCCTGTAGTATTGGTATCATCAGCAGAGAATGTACCCTCATCTTCGTAACCATCAAAGGCGTCAGCTCCGTAGTTTGGTACATCAATGATTTTAATTCCATTCAAACGAAGAACGATACCTTTATACATACCAGAACTCACAATCTCTACACCAACCTGTAGACGAATCTTACTACGATTTGGGATAGCTGAGATACTATCAAACTTTACAGGTTTACCAGCACTATCAAATAGATTTGGTGGATATTTAATTGAGGTCTTAGCCTTAATAATCATATCTCCTGTAGGATTCCCTTCACGGTCTACAGATTCTTTTACAGGCCATGCTGCTTTATCAAATGGTAAAACCATTTTAGTGCCATCAGCTTGTGCTTTCTCGTATAGAGCTTTTACCTCAGTTTGGAATGCAGTAAATTCATCAGCAGTGATAATAAGACTTGTTTCATACTTATTCTCATCATACTGAGATGCATTTGGTACTGAACAGTATAGTGCTGAGCCAACTACTGTTACGATTCTGCCTAATTTGTTTGATTCAATTTTTGGTGCTGTTGCCATTTGTTATTTCCTTTGCCCTACTGGGACTTATAAATTTTATCAACCAGAAGTTTAACTTCAACTTATTTTTATCAACCTTAACTTAAACCTTAATAACTACAACATACCTCTCCTTTTCTTGAGTATACACATTATACCTGAAGTAACCTTAAATCTAGCTTAAAATAGCTTTTTGGTATTCAATAAATGGTAATGGGTACTCTTCTCGTATACTCTCGTATAGCTCTTGTTTAAGTACATAATATATAGTACTACCAGTTCGTAGTATCTCCCAATCTTTATACCTAAAATTAAATGGTTTATCAATAAACTTTTTAAAGTTTAGATAAGTAATAGGTACAATAAAATTCTCTCTTCTAAACTCAGTGTACTCTATAAGTTCTTGTACACATCTCCAGCAGAGTTCCTTTGTACTTACTACACCACATAATGAACATGTAGTTGTCCATGCGCTTACTCTAGATGTAACCTTGAGTGTTACAGGAGTATACCCTAAGACTTCCTGCAGTTTATCCCTAGTAGTTTGTGGTATGATATTAGAAGCTAATAGGAATATTACATAGTACATCTCTGATGGAATTGTTAAGAAATACACGGCACATATGATATTATCTAGAGTACCTTTATATGAATACTTAGTTGGACCAATAGATACCTTATCCTTATTATCTAGTATTGCTTTTCTAGTATCTGGATTATGAGTGTAACTAAGGACTAACTTAATATCTTTATATGTGTACCCAAGATTAAATAGGATATTATATCGTTCTTTTATAGATGACTCTTCTAATAACTGTAGGTATTCTATCATGCTTCTCCTATCATAACAGATGATAATCCACCTGTCTTTTCTACAACTACCTCATAGTCATAGTTAATCAAATCTAATTCTTTACCATGTGTGATAATAAATATCGACTGACCAAGACCTTTAAGGTAACTAAATAACCTCTGCATCTCTTGTGCACCAGAAGCATCCAATGAACTAGACGCCTCATCTATTGATAGAAAGTTATCATCAGACTCTGTGATTGCTTTCATTGCGTCTAGTAAGCTAATGAGTATCAGAAGTGATAGTCTAGTCTTCTCACCATTACTTAGAGAATCTATAGGGATTTGTACTTTATCTTGCTGGATAGTTATACACATACCTAATTTATCATTACCAACTACAATATCAAACTGTTCAAGATTAATTAGTTCAGAGTAATGTTTAATCTTATACTGAACGACACCAAAGAATTTATCAAGTATATTTTGTACTACCTTACCAGACTTAATCTCTTTACGGGCACTTGCAGTAAATGCTAATTGTTGTTCATAATCAGTTAAAGTTTCTTTAAGCCCACCTTTTTCTTTTGGGATTAACTCAAGGTTACTTATCTCAGAGGCAATTCCGAGGTCTTGCTGTAGCTTATTTATAGATATAGTTAATTCATCCTTAGCATCAAGGTATTTCTTAGTTAGTATACTAAGCTTACCAGATACCTTACTATACATACTCTGGGTCTGTAATAACTGACTATTCGCGTCCTCTAATTGTTTAGCCATAGCTACTAGTACTTCTTGATTTAGTAGCGTTGTGCCACACATAGAACATATACCAGATTTCATAGATGTTTTTGTCTGATGGATAGTTTGTTCTAATTTAGCTATGATATTTTGATGTTCTACTACATCATCCTTAAGTTGTACAGATAGTTCTTGGTAGCGAGCCTCAAGCATACTTAATTCATCTTTAGTCACACTTAATGTTTCCTCTAAACTATCCTTATCAAATCTATTACTTAGTAAGAGTATCTTTTCATATTCCTCGGCATCCTTGAGATTTTTACGGGTTTCAATAATAGATACTTCTAATTCTTTACTAACTTCTCGTAGCACTTTATCAATTTCTTGTAATTCAACTACATGAAGAATATCATTGAATAAGGTTGGTTGACTAAGGTTCTGTGTTAATTCAGTTACAGTACGGCTTGTGATATAATGTGTTACCTTAAATGTTTCAAAACCAACCCCAAGTATTTCTTCAATAACTGGTAGGCAGTTAGTAACGCCAACTGCTATTACATCATCACCACTTGTTATCTGCATTTTCTTTGGTAGTGACCTATCATTTATTATAGTATAATCTGTACTCTCACTATTTTTTGTGTTAGTTAACTCAAGGATTATACTATAAGGTTTCTTAGAGGTTCTGTTATTCAGATGGTCTAGGTTAACCCCAGTTAAATCCCTGTTGTATAAGCAAAGTATTAGTGCTTGTAGGAATGTACTTTTACCAGCACCATTAGATATATACTTATCATCATTATTAATACCACGGACTTTATATAGTCCAGCCTCAAATAAGATTTCAGCTGAACCTATAGTCTTATAGTTATTAATCGTTAGTTTCTTGTAATTTACCATACTTCCTCTTTAATAAATTATCCTTAATAAGCCTAAGCCTCTTGAAGTGATGTGCGAGTAGGAATTGACCAAAACCTTTAGGGTCTTCGTCATGTTCAAGTAGGTTATCAAGATATGGATTAGTACGTTTCTTAATAATTAATCTATCAGATGAATCAAGTCCAATTGTTAATGTAACCATATCTAATTGTAATGTACCTCTATCTATAAGAGTCATGAGCATAGCTGCTTGCATAATATCTATGAATACCTTAGCTTCATTATACGTACAACCCATAAGATTTGCTACATTGTATCTTGAACTGTATTTCCCAGTATAATAATGAAGTCCAGTCAGCTTTCTTAGGTTGATATTAGTATTAGCCATGAATTCTCCTGTATATTTCTAACTGGTCTTCGCTTAGATACCATGGGTCACCAAAAGCTGACATGTATCCTTGGTTATGTATTGAAGATAGCTCTGATGCTACCTCAAGATTAGTCTTTGGTTTAGTGCAATGGATTGCCCAACATGCATTGAGTTCAATCTTCTGTTCCTCTGTAAGATGTTTAACACCAGTCATAATAGTACCAAGTTTCACATTATAATCCCAGAGTTCTTCTAAGGAATGTAACCCTTCATAACTATAAATTTTATGCACTTTATTCCCAGAAATCCTACTACCAAGAGTGAGGAAGGATTCCTTTAAGGTAGTATCAGGAAGTTTAAAGGCTTCCGTAGCCCACTTACTAAATGTAACTGGTCCAATTCCTGGTAGGCCAAAGATATGGTCACCGCTATCCCCTAGAATACATTTTTTAGTAATGAATCTTGCCTCAGAACTACACCCAGTTTCTTCAACAATATCTGAGTAGCCCATTAGTTTAAACTGCTTGATATTAAAGTATTTAACTCTATCAGGGTGTCTTAGTACTATTTGGTCCCAATCTCTATCAGATGAGAATAGAATAACTTCCTCAGTTAACTTAGAGGATAGTATACCAGCTATGTCATCTGCCTCTAGATCTTTAATTGGGAAATTAGATATACCTAGAGCAGAGCCAATAGTTTTCACATATTGTTCATACACTGGCTTAAAGTCATCTGGGACTGTCCCATAGTTGCGGCCACCCTTATACTTACTATATAATCCAAGGCGATAACTGGATTTACCAATATCATATGTGAAGATGATTCGTGTAATCTTTTTACCAGCTAGTTGTTCTACTCTTGGTATAGTATTTGCTAGTGTAGCGAATAGATTTATTACAGGCTGTTTTCTATGCAACTCATTATACGCCATTAGTTTTGAATCTACTATTAATACCATTTACTCTCCAATAACTCGGGTTTTTTATATTCGTTTCCAATTACTTCAACTGTAAAAAATCCTATTAAACTACTACTAGATTCTGACGATTTGATTATGTATCCACTATTAAGATATATTACTACTCCAGTATAGCAACTATTTACTACATGGGCCGTATCATAAGTAGGAAATAAAGTAACTCGTAGAATATCACCCTCGTAAATCTCAATACCATTTTTATCATTTACCCCAGTGTACTGCATTAGCACATGACCACTTCTTGAAATATAATCTAAGTGACCTTGTGGAGGGTTATTTCCACATGAAGGAAGTGCTTTATTAGCTACTAGATGACACAGACTATTACTTTGATACATCATTACACCACCCTCATCATAGCTATCTACCCATGCCCTAAACTTAATTGCTCTCATTGAAACTTACTTAATCTATAACTATTCCAATCCATACTCACCCTTTTCTATTAGTGTACTATAAGATGCTTCGCATCCCATATGTCGGCATTATACCATAAAATATATTAATTTGTCAAGATTCCCTAGTGAGTTCCTAGGGATTGTAAATAATCATTCGCATCTTTATGACCTGATTTACGAATAGCTTTTGTTACTTCATCTGGTTTACCTATATTAATATAATCACGCCATATATCTTTTAGGCCAACCTTACCAGTTAACTCGTCACCTTGCCATGCCTTAATACTAGGTGAATCTGTATCAAGACTATTAATAATCTCCATAGCACCTAGACTTAATAGATGTCCAACCTTATTTTGACTAGGAGCACCTAATCCAAAGTTACACACAGCAGCTTTCCCAAGAGCAATATATGATAAGGCATCAAATATTCCTTCGGTTAAACTAATAGATGTTAGGCCTAGTTCTGGATGGTTAACAAGATAATCTAGTGGGTATAATACATCCTTGGTTTTCATTGCTGTAGGTCTAAGATATTTTGCATCTTGTAAGTTAGCCTCAACGTTATACTTAGAATCTTCTATATAATATATCCTAGCGTCAAACCCTAGAAGATTACCATAAACATCTCTAATTGGAAAGACAAGGCGACCTTTATACCTACCGTAAGTGCAATAGTAAACTCCTAGTTCCTCTAGGACTTCACCAGGGATACCTCTGATGCTCTCAGAGACCCTAAAACCAATTGGTGGTAGGATTATGTCAACTGGTTCTTCTATGTCTTCTGAGGCCTCCCAGAGACGATTTAGTTGGAGGTACTTTGAGAGTCGCTCTTGGTCTTCATCTTGTTTTACTCCTAGAATCCTATCAGCATGTGTTTTGAACTGACAGCTAAAGCAGTAAGCCAGACCTGTAGCATAATTAATAGAGAAACTAGGATTACTATCAGCATGCTCTGGGTTTAAACACTTTGTCTTTAATTCCTTTCCACTTATCGTGTAGTTTATATTTCTTGATTTGAAGTATGCTTCTAACTGTTCCCTGTACATATTCTTGCCCCATCTCTAACCATTTTAACTCTTCTACTATCTGTTTTTCTTTTTGTTGCCTATAAAATTCAGAAATCATTTAAGCACACTATCTGCTATTGCTGTGTATAACAATACTATAAATGTTATAATAAGATGTATTCTATCAATTCTTGTAAACATTATATACTCATCACAAAATTGAATTGCATCGTAGCAAACTTTTTCTCGAATAATAGTTGTGCTCTTGGGCCATTTCTATTTTTCATAATATAAATAACTGCAGCATCACAGTCACCCTCCTCATCAGTCTCTGGGCTGTATATAAATAATACTAGGGTCGCACTAAAGAATAATTCAGAACTCCCTCTAGTAGTAATCTCTGGATACTTACCTTGTTTTGGTGCTTTATCCACATTTACCTGACTAGCAGATACAGTAACTACCCCAAGAGACATTGATAGTCTGTGTAGTGCTCTTGCAGTATCACTAAGCGCTTGCCAACCACCAACAGAACCCTTAGCTGGCATAACAAGATTTAGGTAGTCAAGAACAACTACATCTAAATCAAATAGACTCTTTTCAACTTTAATTAGGTTGAGTAGTTCTAAGTTATCTAGTGGGTCTGTAACAATTCGGAATACATTCTCACGATTCTTAAAGTCAGCCATAGCATCAGCTATACGTTTCTTCTCATCATCTGTGAGTAACCCTTTATTGACTTGGTTGAATGGAATGCCTGTTAGGAATGACTTTAGGCGATTACCAAGAGTCTGTGCTGAAAGTTCCAAGGATACAAATAGGATATTCTTGCCTTGTAGGTACATGCCAATTGCCATTTGTAATAGGAGAATTGACTTACCACCACCCGAAGTACCTGATACAATTGTAAGTCCAGCTACACCTTCAATATGTTCATCCAGCTCTTTAATACCACTAGATATTAAAGAGGAGCTATCCTCCATTTCCATAGCATCCATAAAGTTTGTAGGTCTAACAGAATCTAGGTTGATTTCCTCAATTAGACTATTAAGTACTCCGCGAACACCTTGTACATCCTTTAGCATAGCGCAATTATTTAATTCTTGAACTTTAGAATCCATAGTTAACAATAGGTGTTTATCTTTAAGACCACTTAAGATTTGATTAATGTCTACTCCGAGTAAATCAACTCGTTCCATAGTGCCTAGGATTGCATTTAGTTGTGGTTTGATATTTGTTGGTGCTTTATCATTAATAATTGATTCAACAATGCGCATACTAGGTAACTTATGGCTAGTTGAAAATTCTTTATTAATCAGTTTAAATATCTGGCTATATTGATTAGAGAATAAATCTGGGTGTAACCCAAGGAATAATTCTTGGTCACCCTCACGAATTAGTTTTGATAGTGCAAGTAACTCATAATTAATCTTTGGTTGTGTCATTTATTTCCTTTGTGTTGATATACTATTCGTTGGTAACTACTCGGTTCTACTTTTAATGTATTTAGAAGGATTATGAGTTCTTCAAAGTTACCTTTAAAGTAGAACTCTGAACCATCTAATAGAAATGTTGTAGTCCTATTCCAACCAGAACGTTGTGACCACTCAAGTTCACTTTTAAAATTTGTTATTTTCAATTGTAGTTCCTATCGTCATCTGAAATTAAGTACTCTAGGTTATCCCATAATATATCTTCTAGGAAGTCTAACGCTTCACTTTGTTCATATGACACATACCCCTCAGCAATCTGTACCATTCTCTTGACCATTTCATCAAACTCTGTTACTTTCATTTATCCCCTTTGTTGTACTAGGCACCACAAGGATGCCTATAATTAAGCTTTGGTTGCCCGTGGCTTATTCTTTGGTTTTTCTTTTACTGGAAGTTTTGATTTAAGAATTGTTAATTGTTTCTCTAGGTATTCCACATGGTCAGCTAAATGTTCTGCCTCTGCTTCATCAACTAGTTTTTCTCGTTGTTCTTTCACAAGTGACCAACGCGCCATAGTTTCATCTGCATCAAAGTATAGGTCACCACCTTTGATTACTTCTTCAATTTCATCGTTACTTAGAAAATACTTATAAGTTTCCTCAATTAATTTACGAGATTGTTTAAGAATAAACTCAACGGATGCTTTAGCTTCATGCATCTTACCACCACTACCAAAACTCACTGAATGTACCATAAACATACTATGGTCTGTCATAATAATCTCATCACAGTTAAGAGCAATAATAGTAGCTGCACTCGCAGCTGTATCAGTAATAATTGCTGTGCATACTGCAGCTGTACTATTAATACCAGTGATAATCATTTGAGCACCAGATAGGTAACCCCCACCATTATCAATAATAAAATTTATATTATCATTGTCAGTTAGTGCTAGTGCAATTTCCATATACTCATGGTATTCACTAGAAGATTCAATACCTTCAGTTAAATAATAGTTTACTGTAATTGTTTCCCCAAAGATAACATATAGTCCTTTATTATTACAACGTTCTCTTACCATAGCATCTGTATGGTAAGCCTCTAGTGTATTATTTACATCACCACCAAACATATTATCATGTTTACTCATTTGTGTCCTTTTGAAAATATATTCTCTGCGAATTCTGTTAGTCTTCCTCTAACAACCTTAGTTAGTTTAGCACCAAATAATTTTACATTTGGGTATTCTTTCTTTAGCGCACCAAGTAACACTGCAAGACTAGTAGTATACTTATTTAGGTACGCATTGTCAATCTGGCGACTAGACCCAATAGCGATTACCATACAACCCTCACCAATACGTGTAAGTGCTGTTTGCGCTGAGCTAGGTGAGAAGTTTTGTGCCTCATCCATAATGATGATAGAGTCAGTTAACGTCCTTCCACGTAGTCCAAGAGTTGTTATTGGTTTGATATTATAGCTCTTCATGAGTTCTTCTAGTTTTTCCTCTACAGCTAACTCAAGGTCCTCTGCCTTCATCTTCTTATTACTGAGATGTTTTCTCACCATGATTCTCAGGGTATCATATAATGGTGCAAAGAATGGTGCGAACTTTTCATCAGAGTTATGCGTCACAATATAGTCATCTGTAAGATATAGGCCGTCCTGGTTGTCTAATGTAATACACTGCACCTCGTCATCACGAACATACTCTACACTTTTAATCATCCTTGGTCTACCAATGCGTGCTGCCTTGTAATTAGTAGCTTTACGTTGTAGCTTTGCTAAGTTAAAGTGTGGGGAGTCTATCTGAACAATATATTGAATATGGTTGCAGTTACATTGTATACCTAAAATCTCTGTTAAGCCGATTCTATCCCTTGTAGAAATTCTTGCAATACCGCCAATTGAGTGGACTAAGTCTTTAACATCACTGGATAATACACTAGATGAAGTGTAGAATATTATCTCTCCTGATGGTCTAATAGAGCCATCAGAGTCTATCATACCCCTCAAAAGTTCCACTCTAGTATTCAGTGTAGCTACCTTGTAGCTTTCAGGTATAAATTTAGTTTCTGCTTTTTTATATTGAAGACCTAGCATAGTTAAGGCCTCTTTAAGCTTATTCGTGTGGCCTCTTCCATTAATACCTGATATAGTGTATAATACATTTTTATCTGAAGAACGGTTTATAGCGCACCCAATATCTTTTAAGGTACTAGCTATATTATTAATAATCTCTTCACTATCAGAATTTCCTAGAGCTAACCTGACGTGACTTCCTGATAAGCTACCATCTCCAATTAGTAATCCTAATAGGTATGGGTCAACTAAAGGCTCACTATAATCAAATTCTACTGGTAGGTTCTTCGGTAGTTTATGACGTAAAGCCCCCCATTTAGTAATAGTAGACATAATTTCTGCAGTGCTTCTAAGTTTTGTAACTTTATCTCTTGTAGTTTCCCATAAGTGGTCCTCAGAACATTCAGTTACGCCCCCATCGGTAGTAGTTACTCTATACACTTTTTTAGTGCCTTGTGGTGTTACATGCTTTACTGTTGAGTATTCCCCAGTATTAGTTATAACTAAGTCCCCAACAGCAATATCACCCATCACTACCCAACCAGTAGGTGTAAGTATCTTGGCAGTTAAAGGCTGTGGCCCAGGTAAAAAACCAACCTCTTCATTACGTTCTAAGTTATGAACAGTATTCCTAAGATAATATATACCAGAATACTTCTTAGCCCTTACAAGCTTCATAGCAGAAGATATAGCAGCAAAGGATTTACCTGAACCAGCCAAGGCATCACAAATAATAAAGTCATAATTCTGTGATAGTATAGCTGCTGAGTACACAAGTTGTTCTAGGTTCCGTGGGCTTGCCTCTTGCTTTCTTACTTCATCCTCATCAATAGACTCAAGTTTCCCATTGTTAACCAAGAATACCGATTGGTTACCATCAGTTGATGTGATATGGTATGCATAGTTTTCTTGCGTATGAGTTGGGTTAATACTAATAACTTCCTTAAGCTCCAACTCTTGAAACACTTCTGGGTCAACTGTTAGGTACACTAATGGTTCTATATTAATGTCCTCTTGCTCCCTAACAAAGTCTACCTTAATACCCCGAGTTAATGCAAGAAATCTACAGTTAGTATCATTGCTAATAAATGTAACATCCATAGAGCTATTATGGATATCCTCGGCTATCTCAATAATTTTTAAGTCATTCTTCTCATCTTTATATTCTTTCTTAGAGACTAACATAAGAGTTACTTCAAACTCGCCTGTATCATACTTAGCATGAATAGTGGTTCTATCTTCCTGTCTATCAACACTTACTAAACGTGCATCTGATAGCATACCAGAGGTTCTCCTAGCATGAAAACCTATCTCTTCCATTAATGTTTTCTTAGAATCAAGTTCTTGTATAACAGTATCTGGAATAACTATTACCTTACTACCAGAATTACTAAGTGTATATAGGTTAGTTGAATCTAATAGTAGTATATTTGTGTCCAACACTAGGTATTCATTTTGCATAATAATCCTATTTATTTAATAAAAGTGCTACAAGGCCTGCGATACTCGCAAGTTGTACTAAATCTGTAACCTTATCCATATTTCTATAAGTACCAATTGGTACATTCAGCCACTGCTTAACTGCGTAAAATTTTTGTTCAAGATATAATTTTATACCAAATAAATCCACTAGTCGTCCTTTACTGTTTTCTCAAGGTAAAACTTTTGGGCTTTAACTCGGTATGTTCTAAGATGGTTTTTACTTGGTTCCATCCAATCTTTTCCTTCGGTAGATTGTTTAATAAGCTCACCTAACTTATGAACTGACCATAAGCTAAACTGATTCATGGTTAAAGTCTTTTTAAGGCGGTTTAGCTCCGCCTTTGTCATATCCCATAATTCTTCATCGCTATAACGTACTGTACTCATATTAATCACCCATGACAAGATAAACATTCTGAATTATCAACTTTATATGTTGATGGTTCATTTAGACTATGTACATAATATAGTGACTGCACATAATCATCCTCAAAAGCTATATTATGAATTCTAGAAATATCTTCTTCTGTCGCCTCCATTGGAAAGTATAAGTTTAATGACTGACCTTGTCCACCACCACCTTCATTCATAATACGCTGTCGATGTGACGCCATTAGAATGATAGACTCTTGTGGTAATTCAAATGCTGTTCTGAATACTAATTTCTCTTGGTCTGATAACCAATCCTCACCTTGAACTGAACCTTGAGCTTCTGATATACGAGACATAACTTCTTCATTATACATACCACGTTCTTTCATAATAGGTAGAAGCACTGGGTTAATACGATAGACTAAACCACCAGCTGTCTCTTGTTCATATACGTTAGCATACACTGGCATAATACCCTCAGATACCCCACCAACGATAATTGCAGTTGACTTAGTAGGAGGTAAAGCTAGACGATGTGAATTACGTAAATTGTAACCTTGCATCCATTCTGGTTCGCCTAATTCTTTTGCAAGTAATTTGGAAGCAATTAAGGATTCCTTATCCATCTCTTTCATTAATTGTTGGTTAAATAGGATTGAACTCATATCACCAAATGCCCACATATTCTGTTGGTAGTATGTTGATAACCCTAGGATACCAAGACCTAGTGCTCGTGATTTCTCCGTGAAGGCAATAATCTTATCAAAGCCCTCCTCCTGTTTAGCTTTAATCAACATATCCTCAACAACTGCATCCAAGAATATAGTTGCTAGTTGTATTACATACGTACTTTTCCATTCATTATATTTAGAAACATTTAATGATGATAGGACACAAGTGAATGAGTGATTCTCATCTGACATTAGGTTTATCTCAGCACATAGATTAGAATGTCTAACAAAGAATCCTCTGTCTTTATACATTTGTGGTCTAGCACGATTAACCTTATCAACAAAATACATATAACCTTTTCCAGGGGTCATACGTGTCTTTAACATACGCTTCCAAATACGGTCTGCTTCTTGTGAGTCACGATTAAATAATTCAGCATACTCATCAGTGATATTCCAACCAACATTCCATCCATCGTGGTCAGCTATTAATTGGTCTACTAACTCATCAAAGTCAGGATGCATCGGGTCTAAGTATTGTCCTACAGAACCTCTACGTGAATTCTGTGATACATCTTTCATATCTTGGACTACACCAGCCGCTGGTTGCATGATACCGTTAGCAGTACCACCTCTTGATACAAGAGAACCTCTCGCACGCACTGGATCTAATCCCCAAGACGTACCATAACCACGTTGAGTTAATTGAGCGATTTCCATTCGAGCTTGGTAGAAGGAACGAATGGAATCCCCTAAGTATGTACCAGAACATGCGATTGGGTGTCCTCTTGAATTACCCATATTAGTTAATACTGGGGTAGATGGGGACAGCCATCCTTTCCACATAATATCAAAGAAGGCGTTATCCCATGAGTCATACCCAAAGTAACTAGGGATTTCAAAAGTAGTTAATTCTGCGGCACGTTTAGCAATACGTGAATACATATCTTTTGGTGTTTCAGCAGTATTCAAATAGTTTTGGTTGAGTAATAATTGGTAACTTGCTGTACTCATCCAGTCAGGAGCTAGATTATCTGCTTGTAATTGTTTTCGTTTATATGATAGTTGTTCGTATTTATTTTCCATTTACCCTCCTATGGATTGTGGGTTTTCATATGTGGTAGTCGTGAGAAATTATCAATTTTCCAGTTCTTACGATATTGAGTCGTACTAGCAGAGAAGAAATCATGAACCTTGATTGATTTAATACCACGGTAAAACCATGTTGAAATTTTATCCTCTAATGGGTTAATTAGATATGCTGCGGTAAAATTCATATCAGCAAGTAGCGCATTTGCTCTAACACGAATAAATGTTTTTAATTGACCTACTGTAATATCATTGATACTATCAAGTCCATCATAAACATAGTCAATAACCGAATCTTCATGTTCTATAATCTCATCTAATACTGCCATACAGTTTTCATGATGGTCACCAAGAGCAAAAGGATTATTAAGAATTAATTCTGTTGTATATGTGTTATGTAAATATGCTGCAAATACTCCATGTAACTGCTCATCTTGAATTACGTAATCAACACCAGTTAAAGTTTTCTTAATAAGATTATTACCATTAGCCTTGAATGACTTAAGCATTGCAAAATTACTGAATAGTAATACCTGCTCAATCGCAGCAACTGTAAATAATGTTAGAGCTTTATCTTTATCAAGGTTACTAGTTATCTTTTCAAGGAGTACTAGTTTATCTTTCAATGCTTTAACAGCTTGTTGCTGTTCTGCTACATGTGCTGGGTCAATATTAAGTACATCAGACATTTTCTGATAAAAGAATGCATGTACTGATTGTTCCATTCGTGCAATCTCAATACAAGTACCTTCTATTTCTGAATGCGGAAACCACGAGGCGATTATATTCCATACATCACCAACACGCTGTTCAATTTCAACAAATAAATGTAGAGTTGTATCAGTTAGGCGTCGTTGTGGGACAGACATTTTAACTAGATAATCATGCTTATCATCCTCTACTGGGATTTCTTGCGCAGACCAACTCTTATCTTGTTGTTCTTCCATAATCTCTTTGGCTTGGGGATACAGATATAGTCCAAATAAAGGGTTTTTAGTTTCAATAGGTAGCATTATGCTCCTTGGTAATTAGACTATATAATTTATCCACAGTGTCAATTTGTATATTATCTACAGTTAGCCCAGTAGTACCCATGTTATTATCAAAGACATACCAAGCAATCCAACTATCACCACCCATATGTTTATCAAGGGTATCAACTAAGTTATCTAATAGAAGACATAATCCTTGGAAATCCTCAAGTAGAAACTCATAGTGTACTTGTTCTGTTGAGATACGGTTTGAGGTATTATCAATGATTAACATTAAGTCTTTAAATAATTCTTTATTCATTATGCACCTCCAAATAACAGGAAGCCTTCCCATAATACAAAGGCAAGTGACACAAATATCCCTACAATCTTTGCACTAATAGTTGGCTTAGTAATAAACTTTTCTGGATTAGTTAGTTGTATAAGCGTCAGTATAATTGAGATAACCCCAAGAATAAATAAGGTTGTTACTAATGTTACCATATTAAACCTTTAACCCAAGAATTTGTGCTACCATACCAAGATAAATAGTATTCATAGTAATATATTTAGGTTTCTCAACTTTACCAGTTTTAATCAGCTTTGTATATTCCCCATTAGGGACAACTACGTAGTATGGCGGGTAAGTGTGTGGTTGCTTAGCAACTGCCTGTCGTGCTCGTTTTGCTTCTAGTGAATTCTTTTTACTCATATTATTTCCTTAAATGTATTTTATAATAGTCTAGGTTAAATCCCTAGACCAACTCGTAGTGCAATTTGTTCGATTGCAAGATACCATGAGTATACTGGAATTAAAATTGCTAGTGCCATCATCCAGAAGCCTTTAGCTATAACCATACCGTATACCCATAACATAACTAGGAGTGTTCCTCCTGTATTAACTTTACCCATTTAACACCTCCCAGTCATTAGCAAGAATATCTGCCTGTGATGCCAACCAACCTGGTTGCATTGTTTTACCAGTAGTAAACATATCTATATGTGCATCAATAGTAACTACTTCTTGGGTACCAGATAAAGCTTTAGCATAACAAGAACCAGCGTATGGTTTTATATCTGGAGTTTCACCTTGTAAAACGAGCCACATACCTTTACCATTCCAACCACTACGAGCAACCTTATAACCTAATTTAAGATATTCAATAGCACCACCAAATGATAAATTGCCAGATAATTTATAAGCATTTTCAAACTGTTCTTTAGGTGACCAAGAAACATATCCTTTAAATTCTTCTGTGTTTGGTTTCCCACCATCTACATACTCTACTAAGTAGCCTTCATCAGTACCATCCTCATCATCTGGTAGTTTCCAACCACGAAACTCATTATACTCTAAACGATTCATCGTTTTTGCATTAATAATCTTTATTCCAATATACTGCTTCATAAAATTTCCTTTAATTTTTCTTTAAGTTCATCTTCTGTACCATTATTACTAATAATATGGTCGAAGTTGCAATCATCTAGTTCAACCTCTGAACTGTGACTATCAAATAGATTAGTATTATCTCGTGTGATGCGCACAGTCTTAATATTATAATCTGGGAAATGGTCTTGAATTGCATCTAACTCTAATGTAAATCGCCAGTCAGTAATAACAACAGTATCTGTTGAGATTAACATATGGTTAATGAACTTAGCGGCTACATCAACCCATACAGTATCACCAAAGATTGGTTTCATACCCTCTGTACCAAAGTTCTGTAGAATCTCACGGTATGTTTGCATACGAAAACTAGTATCATTCTGGTCTTCTGGTGGTATACCATGAACTAGAACATAACCACTGTTCTTCCAACCCTCTAGTTCCTGCATATCAATACCGAAAGTTGCAGCTATAATTTGTTTGAGCGGACCAGCAAACGCAATGAGTTTAACTGTTGGGTCAATTTGTTTTAGGAGTTTAGCACTGGTGTCTTTACCAGCCCTGGCCTTCCCCGATAGTAAAATTATTTGTTTCATGATAAGTGAGTCTCCTCAAGTAGTGTTTGTCGTAACTCTTCTTTAATTTCTTTTAGTTCAGCATCATTGGCTGAATATTTACATTTAGAATAATCAGCTTTATATAATGTATTTTTTGGTTGTTCTTTCCACTTCTGCCATTTAGCACCTTCTGGTACTCCGTACCAATCCCATTGTTCTGCTTGGTCTGGGTCTTGCATTCGACTCTCAATTTCTTTTAAAGTTTCATCCATAGTTAACTCTGGACTATACCCAAGTTTATATAGGGCGCCAGTAGCTACTACAATAATGTCACACAGGGCATCAACCATCTCGTCTTCGTTCTTAGCATCTTTAAACTCTACGCCTAATTCTTCCATAAGCATATCATACTCATTCTGATGATTAAACGATAAGTTTAACCTTTCTGCATTCCAGCCGATAACCCTACTAAAAATATTACTCATTAATTTCCTTTAAGTGATTTTGAAATAGATATTTGTGTTCTTCTGGTAATGCTTCATAAATAGCATTCGCTAAATCACGAATCTCCCATAGCGCACTCTTATCAGACCTAAGAGATATAAAGTTTTGTAGACTACGAATATTTACAGTCCATGTAAGTTCTGTCTTGTACGCTTCAGGTAGTGCATATTTAATCTTGTCATTAGACCCTCCTAATGTAAGAAGCTTTCTTAGGTTATCTAAGGCAACTAAGATGAAATAATCAATCATATTTTCACCAGTAAATACTACAAATTTTGATGCCCTAGGTTTGTCTATATTAATATCAGTAAATGCAGGCTCATCTTTCAATTCTTTAAGTGTATACCTAGTAGACTTCACTGATAGTGAGGCTATGCGGTGACGTGCAAGTTCTTGGAGTAATGCCCTAGATACCCCAGAGATATGAAAGTTATATGAGACATGCTCAAGGATAGATGCATGTTTGAACTTATTTCCAACTCTATCAATAAGTTCCATATCTTTAGGTCCACACTCTATGATATCTTTTCCATCACCACAAGTAGCACATGACATTAATTCTGTTTTTGTATCAGATTTATCACCACTATCCCAACAGGTACGAGCACCATGTGCTGCGATATGTAGTGGTGTATTATGTAGTAATTCTACTTTCACTCGTAGTCTCCTATTGATTGTTTTAGTTTATTTATGGCTACATCCATCATATTATTAATCTTACTAATATGGATACCAAGAGATACCGCAGCTTGTCTAGGGGTTAAATCTTGGAAGAAGACTAAATCAACTAATTGTTGTTCTAATGATGTTAAGACAGCCAAATGGTCTGTAACCCAAGCATAACTTGTGTGTTCTTCCTCAACCATATCTGTAAGTGATATTTCACGTTCTCTATCAAAATAAACTGATAGAATATCTATATAAGATAGTTTAGACCATGCTTGGATACTAGCGATATCAGGGTACTCCCCGTACTTCTCAATATATTCATTAATAGATTTTAATACTAACTTATATACTTTAGTCTTACTATGTGGATTACCAAACTCATCTTGAATAGCTGTCTCAATTGGTTTAGTCACATAAGAATAAAATGTAGCTCCTTGGTCAACATATCGTGACTCATAACGGCAAGCAGTAGCTACTGCAACTTGCTGAAAGTCTTCTTCATTATGTTCTTGCTTATATCTAAATGATAGTTTTTTAGCTAACCCAAGAATTCCTGGGAGGAATTGTGAAACTAAAGGGTAATCATTTAGTAAAGCTTCTTGTGTTTTCTGTATATTCATTAGATGGAAGCCTTTGTGTATTCTCCACCAGAAGGGAACTCGTCCACTACTAGGTTACACCAGTCGGCTAATAGTTGTTTTTGATTAAAGACTTCGGTGTGAATAAACCCACCACACACAACCGATACTTCTTTACCATCACTACGTGTTATAATAGCCGAACTATCAGAAACTACAGCTTTACAGAGTTTATCAACATCATCAATATTATTGATACTAAATAGATTCTTAACTGTCTTTGGGCTTGTACACATTCTACTTGTTACTCTTACATTCATTTTCTTTCCTTATTTTAATATTATACCAAAAGTTTGCTTCAAGTAAGCTTAATCTTTTTTCTTCAAGAGATATTCATTTGAAATACACTTGAAACTCAGACCTGGAATTGTAGTTGACTTATAAACTCTACCCTCAGATACTGTACCTTTATTCATTGATGGTCCTGTAACTCTCTCTTGGAGTTCTTGGAGATTAGTACATACTTCGAATACTTTACATGAGGCACTAACAACTGGCACATGTTTAATATCGCATTTTGCAAAACTAAAATATTCCTCGAAGAATTCAGTGCGCTCTACTGGTAGTAGATATTTGCCATTAGTAATATCATAAATATCAAATACGTAGAAGTCTAACTCTTGAACTTTCTCATGGTTGGCTTGAATTCTAGGTCCAATTACCTCACCTTGAACAGCATATCCAACTGGTAGGTACTCAGCAAGTTTATACTTATTAGTCATCTTCCAGAAGTCGGAATCATTTGGTCTTAACTCTAAGTTTCTAGAACATACTCCAAGTTTCACAGCCTCTTGTTTAAATCCTAAGGATTCTTTAATACGCTGCCATAGATTTAACTTCTGATGAATTTTAAATACAGTCATACTAGAACCATCAAGTTTCAATGTTTCTTCCCATTGATGGTCTTTGTATCGCTCATAGTAACTAGTTAAGTTTTGAATTCGCTCTTGGTCTGTCTTAGGTAGAAAACTTGGGAATCTATCTTGAGTACTTCCAGGAGATTGCTTGGTGGATCCACCTGTAGTTTGCTCAGGTTCGTACTTAACTACTTTAAGTATATCTGTAACATCATCTCCGAGTTTAAACCCCTGGTGAATCTCTGGGAAACTACTAAGTGGTAAGGCCAACCCTTGGCTGATAACTTTACGCAACTTCATAGTCTTTAGGCGGTGTCTGTCATCTATAAGATACTTCTTTGGTGTACCAAGAAATGAATATCTAGGCTCATCTGGTAGCATGGAGTCAATCTCAAAGAATACACATGAGTCACCAAAATTAAACTCACCTTTCTTAACCACAACTTGCCAGTCGTCAACTAAGGCAATCTCAATAAAATCTGCACCATCAATTGGTAATAGTGCACCAATACACCTAATTGTTACTAATTTTCGCATTCTGCGATCTCCTTAATGTAAATATTGTAGTAATCATAGTCATATCCTCTATCCTCAGGCATCCCTAATGTGTCTTCAAATTCTTTTAATCTATCGTAAAATTCATCCTCATCTTTATAAACTTCATATAAGGAATCATATTCATTATCCAATAGTTCTTTTAACTTATCATACTTAACTTTCTGTTCCAGTAGTTCACTTACAACAGTCCCAGCTTCTTCCTTAGTTTTACAGTAACCAACATAATTAGTCCAACCTGATTCATAACTAAACCCGTATTCTTCAATTACTAGATAAATCATTTAATTCCCAATCTCAAAATATTTAATAGTTTTACTCTTCGACTCACTTGGATAACCAAGAGGGTTAGCTAATAGGTTAACCCCAATAAAATCAAAGTCTTCTACTACGTGTGTATGACCATAAATCCATGTCTTAAGTCTAGAGTCATTAGCGATATTCTCCTCAAAGTCGAATGAATAGAACGCATTAGTCATATCATTTTGATACATTGGAGAAAAGAATTTATTGTCTACTACAGGCTTCATATGAGTTACCATAATATCACAAGAATCCTTTAGAAGTTTAAGTTTATCCTTCTCTTGCTTTGCATATTCCCAAAAGTCGTCCATCTTCATGTACTTTGAGTCATTCATAGTACGCTTCCAATATCCTTGCAGTCCTCCATCAGACTGGTAATAACCAGAAGCCATCCTGTAATAAATAGTACCATCGTAGAAACTATTTGCTCCACCTATAGTTAAACCATTTGGTAGCGCATACTTAGTCCCATCAAGTACTTTAACCCAATTCTCTAGGAATAAGTCTTGCTGATAAGCAATCTTATGTAAACCAGTTGGGAACATACTGCGTTGCTTATCATTTACTAGGTATCCTTCATGATTTCCTAGTACTATAAATATGTCTTTAATATTATATTTACCCCTGATAATATCCATAAATTCCATGGACTGCTCTGGGTAGTGCCCAAGATCCCCAGCTATAATTAGGTACTCAGAATCCATACTATCAAAGTATTTACTAAAAGCTTTATCAAAAAGTAGTTTTGAGCACTGAGCATCTCTCATATAAAAATCTATATGTAAATCTGAAGTGTACGCTATCTTCATTTATATCTCCTAAGAATGTTAGTACCAGTCTATATATATATATTACCAATCTATGTTGTAACTTTCTAAACTCTAATATTTGTGCGTCTGGAATAATACCAATAGTAGCTTGTTGTATTACAGAACCATTTAGTTTCCTATCTGTCTCAATAGCAATAGCGTCTGATAAATCTTCTAGCTTCTGTAGTATTACTTATAATCGTTTATTTATTAATTCTTTAATTATTTGTTTCCTTTACTAAAAAGTTCGCAAGTATGGTCGCATGGTAGGATACCGAGTATATGCTTAGTACGCTCTGCTCTTTTTTCATGTGACCATATAGACGCTTTATTCGTGCACCTAAAAGTCTTTCCTGTTGTCATCCCTTCAGATGAGTATTTACAATTATGACACCCATCATAATCTGGTGTATACCAATAACACATATTACTTCCTTTAAAAGGCTACACACCCATTTAATGGTGTATGATTATACCGAAAGTTCACTTAAGACTTCCTTAATATAATCATCTGAACACCAATTTGGTAATGTTACACAATGTGCCCAATCTTTTCCGATATCTAACTCGGCACCAATTTTAACATTTGACTTAAGCTTCTCATCCTCTTGCCATTCCATACATTCAATTAGGTGTTTATTCACCCAAGCAACTGTATCAACATCATCTTTAATTAGCATGTACACAGCATCATGAATGGTATTGATTAGTTTAACTTTACCTGTCATACCATGGGACTCGATACGTTCTTGAAACTCAATGAAGGCTCTATTCATAAGTGTACCGTAAGATTGAGTAGCGGCATTACTAGCACTTCTAGACTCACCAGACTGAATACCACCATCCCTAGAGTTAATTCGTGGTGTCTTTAAGGTAAGACCAAAAGCTAACTCAATATAGCCATTGGCTTTAGCAAATTGCTCATTTCTTTTGGCGAAGTCCCCAAGACCAGAGTAGAGTTTATGATACGCATTGAAAATGTTCTGAGCTTTATCCATAGTACACTTAAGCATCTTTTGCAACTTAGGCGCAGCACAACCGTATTGCATAGCAAAAGATGGACCTTTACTCATACCACGAATATCTGGTGCTTCATCCTTAATCCGATTAATTGATTCTGGATTAGTCATATCAATAAATATTCCACGTTCCTCAAGTTCTTCAGGGAAGAATGCCGCACCACGCATTGAGTGACCATCTACACCATCAGTAAACTCCATAGTCTTATTCTTATCACCACTTAGGATGGCTCCTATTTTATCCTCTAGTGAGCTAAAGTCAGCATAGGCAAACAACCAACCATCTGGAGCAACAAAACAATTCTTAATAGTCTTACCATAAGAAGAACCGCTTGGGAGATTCTGTAGATTAGGCTCAGATGAACTAAGACGTGCAGACTGTGTACCACCTAATCGTAGATTACCATGTAATGTATAGTTACCATCAGCATCAGTTAAGGATAATTCTTGGAAAGATGAGATAAATGTATTCTGAATAATAGCTGTCTCAGAGATTGCCTTCAATGCTTTAAGTGTATCAAGTCTTGGGTCATCCTCAGGACATGAGGAGATAAACTCTGCAATACTCGCCCTATCTGTCTTAGCCGCACCAGTCTCAGTAAACTCAACTGGCTCAAATTCCATAACATCAAAGAGTAGTACTCTGAGTTGTACTGCTGAATTAGCATTGAATTCAACATCAAATTCCCATGCCTCTTTATTACCAACGTGAGTTGCATTATACTTAACCATTGCTAAGTATCGTAGGTTCTCCTCAGAATCTCTAACATACGTAGAATCCTTAAGAATAGCTTTAGCTTTCTCTAACTCACCAGTGATTGTCTCTGAAGCCTCAGCAACTCTATCCATATCTATTGGTAGACCATTAATCATCATATGTAATAATGGTTTAAGACTAGGTCGCATAATCTCAGTGTAACCTCTAGATGTTTCTTGATGTTTATATAAGTTGTAAACATAGAATGTGCCACAACAGTCTTTGGCGTTATAGATAGCTAAGTTATCAAGTGGGACTACTTTACAATCTTTAACATCCTCAGCGTAATTCCCAAGATGGTCTTTAGATAGTGTCTTAAGACCTATTGATGGTCGCTCAGTACTATTTAACTCACAGTAGGCAAGTAGCATAGTATCATGTATGTTATCAATGTTTAATGCTTCAAGACCATCATAGATACCCTGTGTATCATTAAAGCCAGACATAAACCAGTTGAATACGATATGTTTTACATCAAATAAAGCATTATGAAATAGTAACTTACCCTTATAATTCCTAAAGAATTCCTTAAGTATACTAATCGTCTCCTCTGTATCCATAGTTAAACACCAATGGTCATGACAAGGAATAGTTACAGCATTATACTCATCCCAAGCAAATGCTATCGTTAATATTTCGGCCTCACCAAGTCGTAGACCCGTAGTTTCAATATCGCAGGTAATTATTGGATGTTCTAGTAACTTAGCAAGTATTAGTTTAAGTCTATCAGTAGAAGTCACAAGTTCGTATGATTCAAACTCAAACTCTTTCTTTGCTGAATAAGTACCAGCAATAAGATGCCCGAATGTATCGAGTGATTTTGTAAGTAGTCCTTTCTTATTTGGTTGCGCAGAGATTACTGCTGGATTAATACATGGGCATATCTTAATATGCTCATAGCCACCAATATTACAGCTTAGTACATTACCAATCTCATCTTCGAATCCTTTAGTGCCACTAAGATATTTGAAGTAATCCGCAGATACTACTAACAACTTATCAATTCCCATTGTATCACAAGCTTCAAGTATCTCTTCACAGTGGTTTACGAGTTGTTTCTTAGGCAACTTTTTACCATCTGCTAATTCCATTGTGGAAATACCAAGCATGCGCCGAGCGATATCTGTGTCATATTTCTTTAGTGGGATACCAAAATTCTTCCCTATAAAATCAGTCCAAGCGTAATATTTATTACCTACTATAAGACCAATTGACTTATCACCTTTAGCATATTCAAAGCTTAACATTTAACTCCTTTAGTACTCATCGCATTTTTAACATATGTTAAACACCACTTGACAACTTCATCATCACTAGCCATACAACCAGTAGCACGATAGTGATAAGTTCGTAGTTTAGCAAAAGCTTTATTAGTAGCAATTAGTTGGTCTAATGTATTTGGTGGGTTATTACTAATCATCCAAGTCTCCTTCTTTAATCCCAAGGTCACTATAAGTGCCTTGTTGTGTATATGACCAAGAGCTTTCCTCTAGGTCGTCTAAGTAATCTGAGTGTTTACCATTAGACTCACTATCTAATTCTTCCTCTAGTTCTTCCATTTTTCGTCACCCCTTTCCCATCGTTCGCAGAATCCTCTACTTGGAACATATCTGTAAAACTCTAGACACAGTAAATTCTCATCTAACACCTCAGAAAACTTGCAGTTAGCACACGGGTTTATTATCCAACTTTCTTCGGTACTTGACCATAATGATATAATATTCATAGTTTCCTCAATGTTGTTTAAATAGGATAGGTGTACCCTCATTACATTTCTGCATGCACCATGTGCAACTTAGTCCGCACTTCACGTCTTCTCCAAGTGTATCTGGGCATACATACCCAGTCTTAGATTCAACATCCTTACTGTAGTTAATAGATCCATCACTAAGTAGACTGTTATGCACTACAAAATTACTTAAGGCTTTTACTTTAGAGAAATCAAACTGCTTCATACGCTTAGTGTAAGCGTAGAATATTGTATTTGGATTACTCTCTGCAATCTTAACCCATTTATCAATGTACTCCTGACTATAGAACTCACCATCAGCGTGTACTCTAACATACTTGTGGCCTCTACCAATAGCAATACCAAAATCGCTGCTCTTAGAAGCCTCATAGTTTCGTTCTCGTGACTTTAGCACAGATGGAAAACGCTTTTGTGCTTTGTATGAGTAGCATCCTGGGCATACTCGTCCGCATACTTCAATGCTAGCTGGTAGTGACCATGCACCAATACTCTTATCTAACTTTGTATTCCCTGATTGTAACTTACTTTTTACACCCATAACTACATCCTTGAATCATATATAGATAACACGTTCTCACCCTCAACAACCTGAGTCACAAGTGGTGGTGTTTTATGTATACCGTTAATAACACTGAGTTCATGTACGATACGCTTCTTGTCAGCCTTAACATCATTAAGTTTTACTTCAAGACTCTCTTTAAGTTTTTCATAAGTAAACCCAAGATTATCCAAGGTTTCCATCAATTCCAATGTTTTAATATCACTATAATTAATCTTTCTCATCCCACAAGTACCTTTCCGATAACTAGAAGTAGTGTTGTAATTACTAATCCTAGTACAACTAGTCCGCCATACACATATAATTTTACTGTACGCTTAGCCTCAGTAACTGTTCCATTGATAACATCTTCAATATTAAGCTTCATTTATTAGCTCCTTTAGTAGATTTAATTTTTCTCTATAAACTTTTTGTTTGATTTGCTCAGTAGTTAATCCTGAACAATCAGTTTTGTGTTTTGTGATAGTATACCACATATTTCTAATATCTAACTGAGAATACACAAAAGGTTTCTTAATACCGTAACGACCAAGCATATCCGCATAGACTGCTTCTAATACATAACTAAGGAATTTACCATCACGAATACCGAGTAGTAACTTAAGAAATTTCTTAGAGCCTGTGTGACCATCTATGACATTCTGCCAACGGTGATGATTTAGGGCTACATACTCAGCAACTTTAAATTCTTCTGATGAGAAACCGTAAGTAGTCCTCATGGTTTCAAATGCTGGTTTAACCCATTGTTCATCTGAGTGACCATGAAATGTACCAATAGTTTGCTTACATGGTACTTTACCAATATCATGAAATAGTGCTGCAATCTTAGCAACCTGAGTTTCGCATTGGTCAACTACAAGCATAGTATGGTTAAATACTGAACCTTCCATGTGATATGGGTTGTCATGTTCCATAGATTTCATCTTATAAATCTCTGGGAAGAAATCATTAAGAACATTGAGTTCATCCAAGGCTCTAAAGAATACTGAGGGTTTGTCAGATGCTAATACCTTAACCAACTCTTTGTAGACTCTTTCTTTTGGCATCGAAGTATATAATAACTTCATATCATTAGCGTATTCTTTAAGTTCATTACTAATAACCCAATGTCCACCAAGTGTACACTTAAGGCGAGCGGCCCTTAGTACTCTAAGTGGGTCTTCTTTAAATGCTTCTGACACTGGTCTAAGTACTCCTTCAGCCAAATCTTTACATCCACCATAAGGGTCTATAAGATTGTCTTCTAAATCCATGGCTATCGCATTGATAGTTAAATCCCTACGCAATAGGTCTTGCTCTAGAGTCACATCATTAGTACCAACTACAAACTTATCTCCTGATAACCTTTCTTGCCTAGCTAGAGCGTACTCATCGCTAGACTCAGGGTGTAGAAATACTGGGAAATCTCTACCAACCTGAGTGTATCCTAGTGACAGCATTTCTTCTACTGAAGAACCAACTACAACATAGTCTAGGTCACTAGGAGTTTTGCCTAGGAGCTTATCTCGGATGGCCCCACCAACCCTATATACTTCCATAATATCTCCTCAAATTTCTCAGAGTTTCTTTTAACTTTCTTAAGGTAATTTCCGTCTGTCTTCTCCAATGCTGATACACTATCATATAATTCTTCAAGTTGTTTAAATGCGAATTCAGGTTTCCAGTGTTGCAATCTAATTGATAGTAGTCTTTCAGAAGTTTCTAGTGGAAAACTAATAGTACCATGTGTCATTAACTCTTGACATTCATCAAGTACCCTGAATGCATGATACATCGACTTCCAATCTACTAGATTATTTTCCATAGAAGCCTTGGCACGAGTACCGTATTTGCTTTCCATCTCAATGAGTTTTTCCATAAACTCCGATAGGCGGATATTAGTAATAAATCTTTTATCTAACACTTGGTAATAATCTGTAGTATCATCACTAACTACTTTAAGGTTTTGGGATACTGGCAATTGGGTGATAACATCCTTAAGCTTATCATTAGTAATCATTAATCCTTGTACTAATGATTTAACTGAAAGAATATCGTGTAACTTGTCACCCTTAACACTATACATCTTGACTTGCCCAAGAGCATAACCAAAAAATGAACGAAGCGACTCTGGATAGAAGCACTCACGGTTGTTGTAGATTTCCTTGAACAACTCATGACATCCTATTTGACAGTGTGAACCATAGGCAAACAAAGTGTCGAATGCATTAGTATCCCCTACTTGTAATAACTTAATGAACTTATGCACTGACCATAGGGTAAAATCTTCATCATCACTTGAATTCTTAGAATCTTTACCATTTGAATTGCTAGTCCATTGGTCAATATCCTTCTTTAATACCAAGTCCTTCAACGATGGTAGAAAGATGCCTCTATAGTCTTTATCAGAGGTTGGTAACTGTGTACCATACAACGTACTTCCTGATATATGTAGGAAGATTACTGTATATTCTGGATATAACTCTTTAAACTTTTCTAGTTGTTTCATCTGCTTCCTTATCATATTTTAGGTATATCTTAAAATCTCTTTCAAACTTCACATTACCTCTAATAGCAAAGTGTGAATAATAACATGGGAACTTCTTAGAAGAAGCATCGAAAGGTTCTTTTATGTGGTACTTACAATCATGGCAAAACTCGTAGTTACCTTTATTTGTTGGTGTCATTTTCTGCCACACTTAACAGTATGTATAACCTCTTTATTTTTACAGATAAATGTATTTGCGTCTTCTAATGTATCAAATTTTACTTGTTCTACGCCATCATAACAAACACCCTTATAATAGTTTCTCCAAAAGAAGAACATCCAAGTATACTGTGGGTAATACGTATATCCATATTGTTGTATTCTATATTTAGTCATCTATTCTCCAATACCCATTGGCAAGCTTTAAATACTGCTTCTGGTTCAGTATCTGCTTCAATCCATTGATACTCACAACCATTATTTGAAACTGCCTGAGCACATGGAGTATTATCACCCATCCAACTATTTGTTGAAGTAATACTAAACCCAGCAGTTAATGCCCACGCTTTACATTTATGTGTAAGTTCGTAGATATTGATTTCACTGTTATCTACTCGGACATACTCACTCCATGTGACGTCATATTCATATTTATAATGTATGAGATTATATGTATCTTCAAAATAACACTCAGAGCAATCACACCCAAGAACTTCACTCAACAATTCATTGCTTATCATAAATCAATCCTTTAATTTTATCCATAACTTCATGTGGTTTACACATAGTTACACCATGAGTTGTCTCTTGGTATAACTTCCAGCGTTTCTTTGCGGAGTACTCGAGGTTACCAGAAATTCTAAAATCAATCCATAAAGGGGATTGTGTAGTCTTCCATTCTATGAAACGTTTAAGCCTTCCCTTCTGTTGTTCAAGTAACTCCTCGGAGGAACTATTTGGCATCAGTCGGATACCTATGGATAACTCTGGAATACTTATACCAGCAGATAATGGTGCGCTACCTATAAGTATATTCATTCTATCTAAATGGATAGCTTCAAGTATTACCTGACGCTTCTTCTGTGAGGTTGTACCTCGGATAATACCTACAGTTAACCCTTGAGCTACTAGTAGCTCTTCCAATTTATCCTGAACAGCATTTAGGTCAGCTATAATCCAGAACGTACCTTTAACATTATTTTCCTTTAGCTCACGACACATTCTAGCGATATCTGAAGGAATACTAGAGCGTAGTATAAATTTACCAAGAGATGTTTTATACATATTGGTATTTCCTGGAGATTGCCATGTTAGATGTGAATAATCTAGGAATAGGTGCCGTGAATGAATAACAGTTTCAGTTGGTTGTTCCATCTCAACAACCTTATTACCAAATAAGTAATTAAGTCCCTGAGTTTGCTTCATCAAATCTTTAGTTGGTGTTGCAGTAAGATACAACTGATACTGTGGCATAAGCGTAAATAACACTTTAAGCCTACTAGAAGTAAAACTATTATCAGCTTCGTCAACTATAACCATACCATAGTATGCCTTACAACTATCAAGTAGTTTTTTAGAACTATTAAGTAGTTGAAAGGTTGCAATGGCAACATCTGGTAGTTGTTTATCATGGTCGGATGCTTCAAGTATTTTTATGGAGGCGTCTGGAAGATTCTTAGTCATCTCCTTAAACATTTGTGTCGATAACATAGTTAGATGAGAGAGGATTAAAGTTCGTCTATGTACACCAACTAGAACACCAGCAAGACTAGTAGTCTTACCAGAACCTGTACCAGCACTTAATAATAACTGCCCATAATCATTACCAGCTAGATGGGTAATAATTTCGCCTACAGCAACCTCTTGGTAATCCCTGAGGTTATAACTTTGGGCTGTCTCAAAGTCACAATGTGATTTAATTAACTTTGAAGAATCGACTTCATCAGTTAATGGATAACCTCGAGGAATTACAAGGTATTCAGGACTAATGAAGTATGCAATGAAGTTTTTATTTGGTTCGAAGGGATTGATAAAGGTAAGATTATTTATAATCCCTTGTAATTTATGGTGGTCTTTAGGGACTTTAAGTGCACCACTAGCGACTATTGAACCCATTTGACATCTTCTTGTTGTGGTATACTCATGGTATTACTTATGAGTAGGCCGTAAGTAGCCTGAAAGTTTGAAATTGTAAATGGTGTTTCAATAATTAGAAGCGTTTCTCTAGCCTTATAATATGAAATTATAGAATTAAGAATAGTCATCGAAAATTCTTTATTCTTAGCAGATTCTAAACCTACATCATAGATTAAAACTACAGGTGAATTAGGGTAACCCTCATTATCCCCTGAGTTAAACTTATCATCAAATACTTCTGGAAAGCTAATACCTATTACTTTTCTATCCATATCAAACATCTGGTTTACGATAGGTGCGCTAGTACCAGCGACTAATAGTAAACCAGAGATTGGTGCCCGTGATATTGACTCTTGGAATGCTCTTTGTTTTGTTGGTAATAATTTAGTATCACCCCACGTTTTATCATAGAAATGTTGTGGGATACCTAATATACTGAATGCTGATTTAGGTAATTTCATTTAATAAACCTTTAATTCTTTTGAAGTATAATACTTTGGAAAACCAAACATTAACATATAGAGCGCCCCAAGAAGACTATCTGTATAATAATGATGTACTACATTCTTACCTATAAACCAAAGCACAGCATAGTGTTTATGTCTCATTTAATAACCTTTAATTCATATTTTTGAAACCATTTAGAATTATAGTTGCCATTAGTAAACCAACTAACTTCTATAAGTACACCTGAATCTCTAATTAAGTAGCCAATAACTATACCGATTAGTTCATTATCATGTAAGAATTTGACTTTTTGCCCTAATTGTGGGTCGTCAATTAGATAGAGTAATCTCATCCATTACTTCTAAGAGCTGAACAACCTATGGTAACACCATAAGCATCCTTGATTGGTCTATGTGTAGCAAGACAATCAGTACGCTCTGGGTATAGATGTTTAACTGCATTTAGTACAACTGATGGTACTATATACACTACACCTTCAACTGGCCCTGGTAATCCTGTAATTCTAACATACTCCATCTCAAATACTGGGAGCTGGTCTATAATGCAGACTAAATTTTGTCTTTGATTTGCTTTTGCCACTTCCATAGCTGGTGGTATTTCTAAACCTAGATGTGGAATATTTAATTTGTGACCTGTTAAGTTTATGAGTTTCACTTATCTCCTTTTTGTTTTTGTTGGTGTTAGCGATGGGAATTGAACCCATAATATTATGTCTCTACCATACCAAATGGCTAACCCGAATCGAACGGGATACAACTGACCACAGACTAACGTAAATTGGCGGATAGTATAGGATTCGAACCTATAAGAGTGTTACCTCGACAGATTAGCAATCTGCTCACTTACCATTAGTGTAACTATCCAATTAAAAGCACACCAAGAGTCCACCAGATAAGCTCCAATGACTCTTGGTATACAAAGCATTCCAAATCCCAATTAAGGGGATAGCTAGGAGTTTAACCACATCAGCAGTAGTAAGGCACATACAACATTCTTTCAGTGAACTAACTGTGAAACATACCAAACTAGTACATGGTGTCTCATAAAATTTACATAGCCATAGGACTCTCACCTATGGACGATTTAGTATAGTTATTGTGGTAAATTCGGCCATGTTGCGTCTTCTAACCACCCGCTTACAGCAAGTGTAGCACCAACATCCCACTCTCTCCTCGATTACAGAACCTGCGTCTATACTCCGCCACTATGTAGGTTACATTATACCTAAAGTATTCTTAAGGTTTACTTAGAGTTTACCATTGGTTGCGGAGTAGCACCAAGGAATACTTGAACATTATCCTTCTTAGCAATAATATCCAATTGTTTATTCTGTAGGTATTGTTGAGGTGTCATATTCATCTCTTGCATATACGCTTTATCAGCTGATGCTGAGGCTTTCTCAGCAACCTCACGACTTTGCTCTGCTTTTACACGAGCCTCTTGTGTTAGAACACGTTGTTTCTGCGCAGCTGTCTCTAGAGTTGCTGTGATTACAGACTCTGGTGGCATAACTTTACCAACCGAGACATTCACTAGAGTTGTAGGAATACCTTGTTGTTTAATAAAAATTCGAATCTTATTCGCTACAACTTCTTGTAACTTATTAGCAATTGCTGGGTCTGTTGAGATATCGAACATATGGTATTCTTTTACAAACTCACGTACATCATTTCGTAATGGTTGTCGAATTTTAGAACCATACCAACCACCGTTACCATTCTCATCAGAGAGTCCAAACTTCTCAATTAACTTAGGGGTTTGTCCTTCAATATGTTTGAAGGTCATGTGAACTTCAAAATCAACTGGATTATTATCCTTGGTAATCAAATCTGCAAACTTCTCATCAATACTGAAAGGTTTAACATTTACACGTTCTACTTGGGTACTCCATACTGTCCAAGTCATACCTGTAGTAATTGGGTCTTTATCAACACCACCATGACCAAAAATCCAAGGCTTATAAATAAGTACACCCTCTTCTCCAGCATCAATATTACTAGGGCCAACACAACCTGAAAACATTAGAACCATAAGGCTCATTAACACGTATTTTAACATTCTTTTCCTTTTGTTTTATTATTGGGCTTACTACTAGGATGCCAATTGATTAGTAACTTCTACTCTTTTCTATCGTGTCTTTCTGCTTTGTACCACCAAAATGTGGAATCGCTACACTAGCTAGGATACCTAAAACTACTGCTAGAAAGATAACCTCAATAAGTGTAAAACCTTTTTTAATATCAAACCTTTTTCTTATACTTTTCTTCAAGATACTCAATAGCTTCTTCTAAAATCTCAATATCAGAGGTATGTATATAGTCGTACTTTGTATTTGGGTTACGGACTCTAGGTAATCTCTTGAATATAGCTACGAGTTTATCAGCATTTTCATTTTTCTGGTTAGAAACTAGAAGGTCACCAATCATAAAATTTATTGTTCTATCTACAACAGTCACAGAGGTCTTCTTTGTGATAGCCCAATCATGAAATTTAGTAATCACGTATTTAATTAGCAATAGAATACTCAGTAACTGAGTTAGCTTAAATGCTAAGAAGCCAACTATAGCTGTGACTGCGACAGCTAAGGTGTATGCTCCGAGTGTACCTAGGAGCTGTAATAGCTCCATTAAGGGTTGTATTACGTCCATTACTTAATCCAAGACCACTTATAACCACCAGCAGTAGCACGAGACCCGTTACAGCATGCTCTAGTATTCTGTGACCAGATTCCAGTTATAGCCTCAATATGCTGAGCATCTTTAAACTGCGCTAACTTATTTCCTTGTAGGTCGTACTGTTGGATAGTATTTTTAGTACATTGAGTAGTAACTAATGGTTTTTCCACAAGCACATTCATACTTTTATAATAAGAATCAGTTACGTCCTGTACAACTTCATAACGACTACAGCGTAACTTTGAGTCATGATAATCAGAAGGAATAGATACTACATCTCGTGGATTAATCTTAACGACTACAACTTTATTATCAGGGCTACCACCAAAATGCTTTAGGTATGAGAATGAGCAGGCATGTAGTCCAGCGCTGCAAGTTCGTGATGAGTCTTCATCTACCATGTTACGTGGCATCTCGCAGATAGACCCAACTGAATTATCAAATGTGCCACTATGAATATCTTTGAAGTTACGGTCAACTTTCTTATAACATAGGAAGTTTCCATCATCTGTTAAAGGCATTTGACCAACTTCGAGGAACTTATATAACTCTTTAACAGCTCGATAACTTGGGTTATCCATTAAGTTATCAAGGAACTTAATAATAGGTTCAACTGGTAGGTCTAACTCCATAAACTCTAGAACTTTATCGACCCCGTAGTTTTCAAGTAGTGTATCTTTATAGTACACATTACCATTCTTTACAACAATCTTTGAGTTACCAAAAGTATTAATTGAAGTGGACACATCAGATAGTTTAATAACTTTATCAACATCACCTTCTTGTACTGCTTCAATAATGCTTTTGAAATTCGCATGAGTCTTATCGACAACTTTTGGTAGACCATTAATCAAGACAGTTAGGCTGCTTGAGGTTAGTGTATATGGTATCATTTGTTTTCCTTTATTTTTGTATAGTTACTTGGCTAAATACTCGTGAATCTTCTATAGCTTCCGCTTCATCCCAAGAGCCATAATCGGTCTCACAATAATCATTATATGCTTCAATACTAGCAAATACTCCTACAACACAATCCCAACCTAATTCAGTATCTGTCACTACGATTACTTCCATTTAATCTCCTTTAGTTCTGTTTTAATCAAAGCATTCGCTATTTTTAGGTAGTCATCCCAATCATTATATCTGTAGTACACTGAATTCAGTGGTTTGAATACACTATGTAATTCAATGAGTCGATTTGGTACTTTCAATTCTTTAACTTTTACTTTACATCCAAGTTTCTCAAGATGCTGTTTTAAGTGTCTATTATGATATGTCTTATTGGCTTGTGCACTAACGTCTTTAGCTAATTGAAAGTACTCCACGAGATATTTTGGGCATTTTGAATCTTTAATAACAGTCTCACTGATAGAGACCGTGTTACATGGCTCCATAACTTCTAGCTCTTTTATATTTAGACTATCGAGATAGGTGTAAATATCAATAGTATTTACTAAATGCTTTTTATGGGTCACTGGTATTACTACAAAGTATAAATCATCCTTAGGTTTTACAATTCTTAGTACCTCTTTAACAACCTCCAATGGGTTCAAGGTAGAGGTCTCATTAGAGTACTTAACATCAGTTAACCCATTTAACTTAACAGGGATTCCAATAGTCTTGCTCTTATTTTTATCCGATACTTCCACTTGATTATGATATGTAGGATATACTGAACCATCCTTAGTGACTTTAAAACCAGTTGCACTATATCTTTCATGTGTTGCAACTACACCTTTAGGTAACTTCTGCTTTTTACCAAATAATTTCTCATGCTTCTCAGAGGCTAATGAGTAGGGAACACCAAGTTTATCCGCAAATTCCTTAAGATAAGCTAAAGTTTGTTCTTTATCACCAATATGACCATCATTTACTATAATAATACTATTCTCAGTGAGTGCCACCTCACGAGCTTTTGGCATACTATCAGAAATAATAACACCATATTTATTTAGACTAGATGGTGTTATCTGTGTATTTCCACTAAATCTATTTTGATATCCTTTAAGCATAAACTTTACATCATCACAACGTATATTCATGTTATATGATATATTATCACTTAAATGCTTACTACCAAGGATGCTGCGGATACTATACGGTAATGCTGAAAGGCTGGTAGATAGTGTGCATAAATCATTTTCATACTTCTTAATAATAACATTAATTTGGGCTAGTAGTTCGACCTCAATAGCTTTATCAATAGCTTTAAGTTTATTTAGAGTAGCCTCAGTATAACTTAAAGCCTCTCTAGAAGCCGCAAATTGTATACTACCTGTTGGTACTTCAATCTCAAACCCAGAGTTCCTAATGGTGCGTAACTCATTAGCGATACTGCCATCAAGTGGGTATGCAACATTTGCCATAATTATTACACCATTTGTGCCACTTTCAGTTAACCTCCAAGCACAATGCTCATTATTTCCCTCGAATAATGGTACGGTATTTTGTATATTAAGCTCTTGATTTATCTCTGGTTTTACTTTGAAGTGTCGATATAATTTTTCAGCTGATGAGATGAATTTTTGTATATCGTTAATTTGTACTGGGACAGACACTGATACACCATTTGGTTCTTCTGTAGAAAAACTTCCAAGTTCTGCGATACTAGGGATGCCGTTATCAGCGAATACTGAGTAGACATTACTTGTACCTTCAAAGTACGATGTAACAGTAAAAGCAGAACCAGCGGTATAGGCAAAAGGTGACTTCGAACCCACCCCTAGGGCCCCATTGAGAGCGTTACTATTTCGTTTACTGGAAGCACCCATAGTTCCGTAGAGTTCAAATACGGTATCATTACTCATACCAGTACCGTAGTCACGAATGGTTAGGAATGGTTCAAGTCGAGTTGGTAAATGAACATCAAATGGTTTATCTGGATTACCGTTTACAATCTGGGCATCCAAGGCATTAGTTGATAGTTCTCTAAGTACAGCCATTGGTTTATCAGAATATAGTCGAGAAGACAACAATTCGAACATCGTAGAGTTTGCCTCGATCTTTACTGTATGAACATTCTGAGCGTTAGTCTGTGCTTGACCATTTATATTTTCTAGAATCATTTCCAAACCTTCTTAAAATGGATTTCTTGCACTGTACTAAGGTTAATATTACGATAACCTTTATCAGATACAGAATAGACCGTTACAAAATCGTTTTGGTCAACATTATTAGCACCACCATTAGTATGCTTCTTGACACCAAGGCGACAGTTAATGGTTCTTACTGTCGCATCCTTCTTCACAAAACGTACTGTGAAAAACTTACCTTTGGTATTCTCTATGATACCTTTTGCTATACTTTTAGTCATTTCTTATCTCCTTAAGTTTGTCTAATGGAAACTCCATAATTTTCTTGAAGTTTACTATTAGGTAAATATTAAACCATCCAGTAGTCATACTAGTGATTAACTGTTTCAGCGCTTTATACCTTGAGATTTTTATTGGGTAGTCAGAGTAACGCTCAAGTGCGATTACAAATACTTCCTCAACTGCACACATTAATCTTTCATCTTCTGAGAGTTGATTAAATAAACTCTCAGAGCAATATGGCTTGCTTAAATCTTCCCTAATTAACTTATGCATTGGCTCAGAACTCAACTTCACCAATTCGTGTAGTTCGTCATGAGGGATACTCCGAGTAATACTCTGGGTAAAGAAGTCGGTTTCTGGAACATCCATGTGCACCTGTTTCTTTCCATGAACATTCTGGAAGTCATTAAAAATAAAATGGTAAAATACTCTATCTAACTTACAGTCTTTACTTAAAAGGAACTGTACGTCAGCCATGTGTTTATCCCATTTGATATCCCAAGATAGGTGTGCAATCTTTATCGTCAGCAACAAGTCTTTACCTAAGTATTCCTGCGGAGCAAGTGTACTTAGAGTTGGGCTATTGAAAACCTCATTAGAACCTTTGGGATACTTCAAGTAATCTAACTCCGTGTCTATCACATCTAAATCTTTTGGTTCTCTGAAATCTGGGAACCAGTGCTTAATTGCAGTAGACCCAAAGATTATTCTACTCATATACCGTAATAGTCTTTTCTTTTGGTTCAACGAATTTAGCTGCATGCCATTCTGAGCTATCCCAAGAGCTGTAATACCCAGTAACTTTTACATACTTTACGTCATCATCCTTAGTAATTTTAAGGACAACTTCCATATGTTCACCACCTCCTTCATAGCCACCCTTAGAATCAACCTGCTCTACGTTATAGTTTTTTAAAGAGTGCTCTAATTGCTCTTCCCACATCATATAGTTAAGACCATCCCATACCTTACCTTCAGTCTCTATGACTAACTTTAAAAATTCTTCAACTTTCATTATTTTTCCTTTAGTTAGCTCAGTAAGAGCCATTTAATTTATACTCAAAGTTTAAACTCTGGGTAATATCCGTATAATCTAGTACAAGTGCGCACATATCATCAAATCTTCTTATAATAACCTGATGGTGAGTGTCAAAAGTACTTTTATACACCTTGAATTCATGATTAGAGTAGACCTTAGTCATTGAAGGAGTCATAAACACCTGCTTTGACTTTGGGTCAACTAATAGTAGTGTTTTCATTATTCTAAGCCTTTACAAGAATGAATGCATTGAGTAACTGTAGACGCTAAAGATTCAATCTGCTCAATTACATCTTCAATCGGCCAATACTCAAATGGTTGCCATACTGAATACTCTTCAAGGTATTCAATTAATTCAGCTTCATCTAGCTCCTCCCACATAGTAGCATCCACACTATCTGACATATACTCATTAATAGCTAGCTGTAGCGCTTTTAACCTAATAGTATCACTCATGATATACCCCTTGCCATGTTAATTGTCTCTTTTAGTCGCTTAAGCGTGTCACTTTCAGTTTTATCTGGTCTTAAACCAAGGAATCTGGGATGGCTTAAAGCCCATGTGGTAGAACCACTAGCTAGGCTAAGGTCATTAAACTCAATATCGCAGTAAGTTCCTATGAGTTCCTCACGCCTGCCATTAAAATCTTGTAGCTCATCGTCTGTGAACCCCGATGTCTGGCCTTTGACTAGACCATCGTCAGTCTCAAACATCATAGCACCAAAGGTTTGCTCTCGTGAAGTACCAACTGTACCTTCAGTAAAACCAGTAATCTTGAATGTTCCCTCAATTTGTAACTTAATCTTCAACTGTTGGTTACTAGTACAGTTACGGAATCCAAGGGTTTTATCCTTTAATACTGAGCCTTCTAAGCCTTTCTCTAGAAAGCCCATAGTTACCTTAAGCGCCTCAGCCTCAGAGTTAACCTCATGGGTTTCTACTATATTTATTATCATTTAAGCTCCTTTTAAGTTAATTTTAGTTATAATAGTGTAAAGGGGAATTATGTTTTTAGAAAAGATACAATCAGCAAACGTAATAAAATCAGAATTTTACATTAAAAGATATATAAAATTTATTAATGCTTTTGGTGGGGTTAGATATGGTAATAACACAGAATACCATCATATACTACCAAAAGCATACTTCAAGCAATATGAGTACAGCTCTTGGAACATAATTGAGTTAGACGTAAGAGTGCATTACGTAGCACATATGTTACTTGCTAAAGCTGTTGGTGGTAAGATGATACAAGCTTTTCAACTAATGGGCAGATTTAAAAAACATACATCTACAATGTTTGCTATGTTTAAGAAGTACGCTAAGCCTTTATCACCAGAAGTAAATGCACAAATATCTAAATCAGTTACAAAACTATGGGAAGACCCTGAATACAGAAAAAGACAATCAGAAGCTCATAAAGGGTACGTACAATCACAAGAAGCTAGGGATAAAGTATCTAAAGCTAATAGAGGGAAGAAAAAGCCAGAAGGTTTTAGGGTTGGTGCTAGAGCATCGGAAGAAACCAGAGAAAAATTATCAAAGGCTAAAATGGGTATTAGGCCTGGTACAAAAGTACCATTAACTCTGTATAACGCTGATGGGGTACCAGTACTTACAATTATCGGGGCAGTAGAATCTACATTACGTGAGCTAGGATTACCAAGTAGTCTGCTATCTGCGTATAGAAATGGGGGTAAAGTATATGATAACCTAAGGGGCTGTGATATATCTAAACTAATGAATCTTGGACTGTACCAGAAGTACGCTGATTGGTATCTACAAAAAGCGATTTAAGAGTGTTTAACCTATCAGCGTACGGAATAGTGCAGTTACAATTAGTGTAGTCTGATAATGGTATTATGTCCCATAATGTATAGACTATTTTATCTTCATCTAAGTGTATAAATGATAAGTCTGTATTAACAGAGTACACTGATTTAATTGAATTAAACACACCATTAGATTCAGACCTATTTAGTGTAGGAATAGTCACTTCTCCTTGGATTACTGTGTCAACCAATTCAGGAATATCTTGTAGATATTGTAAAGACCTGAGAATGATTTCCTCACCACTTCTTGTATGCGAAGTTACACCATCACAAGTTATAATCGTAAATAATCCTAACCCATCCATTTTTAATTGTATATATGCAGGATACTTAATATGTCTCCGAGTTTTGTCTGAAAGTAAATTACAGCGTTGATAAGGAGGCTTCACAATACTTCCTGGCCATACTTTAAGTGTCTGAGTACGACCTAGCCCGCACTTAAGGTCTCTATCAATAACTCTTCTAATAACTAGAAAGTCCTCTTGGCTTAACTGCGTTAACTGCATAGCTAATCGTTGTGTAGCATTATTACCAGTAGCATTTCTAGTAGCTAACTCTAATTCTAAGAAATCTAATACATCAGATAATGTAATACTTGGATTTACTGCTGGCGGTACATTAGGAAACTTTCGAATACCATAACTAAACTTAACCTTATCCAAGGTCATTACAAAGACTCTTTTAAGTAGCTCATTGCCACTATTAGCTTTCAATAAAGCAATCTTTGTGTTTGTACCTTGGGCATTACTAATTTTATCAAGGATTTCATATATCATTTACACAACTCCTCGTACATATATTTGTATTCTTTAAGTTCACCTAGTTCCTTTAACAACTCTGAATTATGCTTACGCAACATCTTATTAGTGTCAACGTAAGGTGACTTAAAGCTTGTCCAATCATCCAGTAGATTCTGAAAAATATCATCTGCAGAATACTCAAGGCCATAGTCTCTAAGTTCTCCTACTAATTTATCGTATAAAACTTGGAGTGGCTCAGCATCAAAAGCTTCTGAGATATCCTCTAGTACTTCCTCAGCGTTACGATTGGCGTACCTACGGTCATCCTGTGCGTCCATCTTATACTCTAACTCACGGTCTAATCTTTCCTCTTCAGTCATTCTTGTGCCTCACATTTAACAGGTTCTTCCCATTTGTTACGTTCCATTGTATCTATCCAGTTACCTTTCTGTAATTCCCAATGGTGCATAAGGAACCCAGTTTCATGGCAGTAATATCTGTCGTGGTCTGGTTGTAGTTCGGTTTTAATAGTATGTTTTGGATCTGATGTAAGTACAACTGTTGTTATGATTATAGAAAGTATCCCACCTACTAGGTAATATTTCATTATTTGGCCCCTATATACCCAAGGTGTAGTTTAAATATAGTATTATTATTCATCGTCTAATCCTTTTAGTTTCTTCAAATTTAATCCATCCATCAGTAGTATATTTCTCATCTTCTGTAAAATATTGCTTAACTTCCCATGTATGAGTTGAATCAATATGTCCATTAACGAATTTATACCACTGCCATTCATATATTGGCTCTGATGGTTTGATACGGTATTCATACTTAAAAACTTTAGTTACTGTTGGCATATTTGAATGTTGGTTATATCCCATTAGTTTTTGATTTACTTCCATTTCAGTACCTTCAATCCACTTATGCAATACATCAGCATAAGGATGGCGATTAGCTCCTTTAGGAATACAGATGTTTGAGTCGAAGAACTCATCTAGGCATTTTTTAACATCAGATGCATTAATACCATATTCTGTTTCACAGTCTTCAAGATGTGAATACAAATCTTCTTTATTCATTTAATACTCCTATATGCTGTTTCTTATATGTTGTACACGTAATGCGTATTGATACCCTAACGGGCACCAGGATTTGTAGCGTTTAAAAGCTAAAGTGTATGTTTTATACACTGTGAGATGATTACGCAGTCTCTTGGCTGACTCATATATATTGCCTTGATCTGTAAATACATTGTAGGTAATAGATGAGCCATCTGTTATGTTTATGCCACCTAAGCCTATCCAGTTTGAGTTAGAATGTTGCCTATGAATAAAGCCACTCTCAGAGGCTAGGAGAGCAGCTAAAGCTTTGGGTCAAGATTATATACCTCTGCCGCACGAATGACAGTTATAGCCTGAGCATGTGATGCTCCTAATGATTTAATTGCTCTTATAGTAGAGCGATAATACTGAAGATGTTTAGTTAACTCAGAAATCTCGTGGTTTGCTTGAGATACTTCTTGGAATAAGCAGGCATTCTCATTAAGCAGTGGGTCAACATTTGGTACCTCTGCTTTAAACATAAAAAGGATTGAAAGACCCATAAGAAAACCAATGATTAATAATCCAATATTATGTAGGTCATTACTACTATCGCAACACTTAAGTGCAGTAGGTTTGGACTTGCGAGATATACGCCACATATCTGGAGAGCTAAAAGCAAACTCCCTACCTTTCCTTTTCTTACCCATATTAATGGTACGTTGTACCCCATGCTCAAGCCATACAAGACCACCTGTGATATTCTCTAACATCTTACCATTTTTAAGTGCGGTTAGGCACTCTTCAGTTGTTCTCATATTTTCTCCTTAGACTACATCATAATCAATCAGAAATTGCATTGACTTACAATGTATTTTGTCAGTATTCAAATCGTATAGCATATCTGAAATAAGTTCATACTTCATGTAATCACTTACAACATATTTAGGTATAGCCCTGCAGTATTTATGTGATGCTATAAACATAGGGTTAGTAGTGGTGTTCCAATTACCCGTGGAATCTTTGTAAATATAATAATATTTTTCCATTAGTAAGCCAATTCATCTAATGCTAGACATTCTTTACAAATCATACCCCAACCAGCATCGTATAATGGCTTGTGTTTCATACACCCATCACAAAGTACAGCTTCTGGAATTGTCTCATCAACCCATGAAGTATACTTTGGGTAACCTTTAGTCTCCGCTAAGAATTTACGTTGCCATAAATCATCTGGGATAACTGATGATAGAAACTCACGAGTTCGTTCCATATCTTTTACTACTAGGTGCTCATTCTTAGTATGTTCATTGTAATAACCAATAGATAAGTTACAACATGCCAAATCTGAATATTGTGAAAATGTCATAATATCAGTGAATGACCCAAAAGCATACTTATAGTTACCATACTCTTCCATGAGTCCAAATAGTTCCTCATTATCATAACCATAACTAGCACAGTCATCATACCCTTTACGGTCGAGACCAATAAAACAAGTTAAGAATGGTAGTAACTCTTGGAATATATCAGACTTTGCGAAAGCATCGCCACCAATACCACCAACCTCTTCCTTATCAGTTAATAGATATACATAGTTATACCCAGTAGATATTAGTTTATGCATAATATATACGCCTGCTCTACAGTCAGCTCCAATCCCTTTACTGGTGTCCATATTAGTAATCATACCATTAATATCATTTAGTAATATTGGTTTGATCGAGTGAACAGTATCAGTATGCGCATTCAACAATGGTGCGAGTTCAATATACTTTGGGACATATAGTGACCATAGTTCATTGTGAACAACATTAAACTCTTCTAGATCTACCCCAGACTCAAATAAAGAAATAACATCAAGATGCGTTTTAGCCTTTAGGAAATCATGTACAGTCTTCATCTTCTTCAACCTCATTTTCATACCATAATCCATCATGGCTATATAATCCAGCGTTATCCTCAAAATAACTACCAGTATCTTCCGTTAGGAATAAATTCTTAGAAGACTCAAAGTACACCTCAGTATCAACTGTAAAGAATAAACCATCGGCAGACTCAAAATATCTCTCGGTATCCTCTGTTTGTATTAAACCAAATCTAGAGTGTACGAATTCATCTTTGTCATACACATGAACATAATCATCTGAGTAGTCGTTAATATCTGTGCAATAAACGTAACCTTTAATCTCTAGACAGTCTTCACAAAGTGAGCCGTAACTTACCTCATGGATATTATCATGTTCAAAAGCATCACAACAACGTTCACATGTAGTATACACTTCATGGAAACAATCGGAACAATACATATCATCACCATCTGGGCCATAATATCTGTCATCTTCATTGTCTATACAATAATCACATGAACAACAAACGTGTACTGAGCCAGTACCACCATCTGTATCATCTAATTTAGTATCACAACCATCAGATTTATTATGGAAGTTACGAAGATTATCTGTAAAACTAAACGTATCTATATACGGGTAGTAGTCACTACTTTGTACTTCTGGCGGGCTTAATGATAATCTACAGTTTACTTCATTACCATTAAAGATAAAATTATCTTTATCAGAATAGTTCTGACGTTTCTTATACATGAGATTATGCTTATTAGCATAATCCTTAAACACATTAACAATCTTATGGTTATCTGATGGATAAATCCTATCCATCAACCCTTGGCAGCCATCAGGTAATCCTGAGATGTAACTATCAGACCAAATGATAGCACGACCATTAGTTTCCCCAACTAGTTGGAGTAGTACACCAGCACCCTCGAAGTTTGCAAAGTATTCGCCATTACCTTTCATACATGAGTCTACATTTGTATTATTATATCCATGTACAAGACTCTCGTCAATTTCAAACTCAACGTTATCACTTATGGAATTCGTATCGGACATTATACCAAGTATACTCTCAGCATATTCACTTCTACTACTGAGAAACGTAAAGGTTTTTAGTTGTGTCCAATATGTCTTATCATCAAATGTCTTTATACCATATACAGTACCCTCGTCATCAAATTTATACGCTAGGTACTTTGTGGAGTGTTGTTCTGTAGTATAGTAGTTATCAATAAGTGTACCACTAATTATGCCGTATTCCTCTAGCACCCCTAAATGTTTGTTATTCTCAGCTATAAAGACATAGGCCCTACCAGTAGGTAGTTCTGGCAACTTTAGTATTTCATCCATTATTTTCTCCTTGTGTAAATTTTACGTTAAGCATACTCTTCACCTTTCATTCTGTAAAACTCATGTAAATTATGATAGATACAGTCCCTATCTACTGTAGTTGCTTGGGATTTAATCACCTTTAATGACGCATCAAGTGCCAAATAACCTTCATAATCACAAGTGGATAAATACTCCAAAAACTTAACGCAATACTCAAGATACTGCTCATCAGTTACTTTTAAAAACATAATCAAACCCTCAAGTCAACGAATTTAGGTTTTGCACGAGTCTTATATATGTCGAGAGCAATCTGTGCAGATTCTAGTCTATCAGAAACTAGATTAAAAGCTCTTTCCATTCGCTCATTTTGGATAATTAGGTCAATCAATTCAAGGGCATTGACCTCAACAACGTCATCTTTACCATAGTGCATTCGGTCATCTATGAGTTCTTTTTTGTTCATTCTCTACTCCTTATACTTGAGTTTAGCTATTTCAAGTGCGTAGTGACTTAGCAGCCATATAGCAATTATAAATGATACACCATCTATATAATAGTTCATTCTCTAATCCTTTTAGTTTCTTTATCTTTTATTGCCATATTAATAGTGTGATATTCAAACTTACCAAACTCTTCATTTGTCATATATTTACTATATGCCCATAATTTAGTATCGTCATCTTTATACTTCCATTGTCATTCGTACGTTAACTTTTCTGGTTTGATACGGATATTATCAAGATACCCATTATCAGATACAAACCACATATCATCATTTTCTTGTATCTCAAATACTAAATCCTTATCTTCTGCAAATGCATGCAATACATCAGCACAAGGATGTCTATTGTCTCCTTTAGGAATACAAATGTTTTGTGAGAAGAACTCATTAATCCTAGCATACCTTTAAGTCTATTTTTCGTAAATCTTCCATGCGTAAGAAATGCTTACACCACCCATTTGGCATAAGAAAGTACCCCCATTCCATCTTTTACTTCATTATTCAGCATTTGTACAATTTGCCCCTTTGTAGCATATGTACTACTTATAATTACTTCAAAATACTTTTCAGTCATACGTTGTGTTAACATATTATCCCCTAATTTAATTTAATTATGTGTATACTTTGGGAAATACCTTTAGAAGCCATAACACGTCCTTACGACTTGAGGTACTCCATAAAGTATACTTATTACATAGCCATAGTTCATAGATAAATGGCGGTGGCATCAGTTGATCAAATTGACCCCACCAAGTGAAGACTGGTAGGATTTGAACCTACCACCATCCTCTGTTTCACGGGAGATAGCTCTGCCAGTATGAGTCTTACAGTCTTCATTAATAGCGATATAGAGGGCAACGCCCTCAATGGTATTGTATCTATATCTTACTTAATTCAGCCTGAAGTTCTTCTAGGGACTTACCTTTAAGTTCATCAATCTGTTTTTCCTTGATGATTTCCTTGAGAAACTCTTTCTTGGATTGGTTAACCATAGCCTGTTCTTTGGCTTCAGCTTCAGATAATTTCTGTGCGATGACATACTTGACAACATCCAGTTTATCCTTAAGCAACTTCGATGAAGTATTTGTAGTCTTCACAAAGCTTACTTCAGGTGTTTCCTGAATCTTTTGAGCCAAAGTAATAGCAACGCTGTCTAGGTCAAAACCATTACGACTACTTAGTGGTAGGTCGAATAGGTCTTCTGTAGTAATAAGGCCCTTAGTGGTCTCAAAGCGGTATTTATTTTTAAGTGCTGACTCGAACATTGTTTATCCTTTAATTATTTTAATAGTTTTACCTAGTGCTTTACACACCTCAGCCATAGTCATTTCTTGTACTGGCTCTTTGTATTCCCAGATACACTTGGTGTACTCAAGAAAATGTTTATCTAGCAACCAAAACCCTAAATCAGCACCAAAATGTGAACCACCAGGATACACTGGCTCTGTATACACTTTCATAACATTCCATGATTTTGCACCAGAATTGTCAAACTTAATACTGTTCATTGGTACACCGCCACCTTTACTATGGGCAATTAGTGTATTACCAATACATAGTCTTAGTAGACCATCACCCATTTCAACCAACATCCCAGTTTTAATATCACCGACTTTAAACATAACTTTTCCTTCATATTTTAATTTAGCTTCAAGAGCTTCTCCATAGGTTTCCCAATAACCAACATTACCTGTGTGAACCCCAGTTTCTCGTAGTACTTCACCACTAGGTCTAAGATAATGACACTCATCTGTGGCAGCAACATACCAACCCAAACTAACTATTTCTGGTGACTTTAATTCATACTTCATCTACAAAACCTTTCGTCTACTTCTAGTAGAACCCGTACCAGCCGAGTGTCGAACTTGGTCAACTTACAATTAACTGAGTATTCTGCGAGAATGTCAAGTGACTCACCGAGCAATTTACAATCAACTGCATTACTAGTTAAAGCCTTATCCACAAGGTTTACCCATTGTTTCTCTTGTTGTACACATTCATCTGCACTTAGAGTTAACTGAGTGACTAGTACCATACTTACTAATCCCAAGAGTTTCATAACTTCCCCTTCTTCAATAGTTTACCATCATCACCATAAACATCCCCAGTTTCTGGGTCTTGAATATAACGCATAATCACTCCTCTACAATTTGAAAGTAACCATCCTCCACTAATAGGATTGTATCCTCATCAGCTTCTGGGTGTACATTCAGCGTTTCCACTAGGATTCCATTGAGTATATCCAACTTGAACTGTTGGCATTCCTCTTGTGTACCACGAAACATAGAACGTTTCTGATTAGATATTTTACACTTACGCCATACTACAAACATCACTTTTGTTTCCTCCAAATAATATCACCAGTGGTCGCACTATAATAAGCCATACCATGTTCAACCAATTTTTCGTTAACTGCCCTAACATTATACGGAAATAAATAAGCACCCACAGTATGGAATAGTAACCCAAAGATAAACCCTATAACCAGACTACTAATCTTACCCTCAGTCATACGAACTCCTTTGGTAATTCCCCAGTGAACTCAACACACTTATTATACGCACAACCATTATGTGTTGTATATTTGTTACCTAAATAGCAAGTAAATTTTGCTAGTGCCGCAATAGTTCCACCATTGTCAAAGAATAGGCAGTACTCACCTTTTTTAGGTTCCCATACTTCTACTAAGTCATAGATATGGACTCCATTATTACAAAATTGTCCACTACTAGTGAATGTCTCTATAGCAGTATCAATTATTGTGACAACTGGTTGAGTGCCCCCACCATCAGTACACAAAATACGTACTGGTTTACCATTTGAAGTATACTTTTTGTCCATTGATATTGTCATGGGAATTCCTTTCTAAGTCGCTTAAGACATGCTTTAGTTGCACGAGGTTTTCTAAGACCATTCTCTTTGTACCATTTAGAAACATAATTTTGTTCCTCAGTATTTAGGGGCTTTGCCCATTGTCCTACCACTGGATGCCCAGCACCATTATTATAAGTTTTCATTTGTTTTCTCATTTTTTGCATTGTTTAGGTATTGTTCTTTTCCATTTTTCTATAAATACTTGTGTTAGTTGTGCTGATTCTTCATAGTTAGTAGGGTACGCATTAACTTTTACGGTTGTTAAAATAAATTCGTACCCTCCAATACATTTAACCTCATGTTGTACATAAGTACCACCAGCAAAAACGCTTTGGATGGCTAAAAATAAAGTAATTAGTAATCTCATTTGTTTTCTCCTTGATTATTAATTACCCAAGATACATATTAATTATGCTCTTGGCTTTTCTCACTGCTCCGCCATAACTAGCTGAGGTGTCCTCATGGCTAATCCCACCATTCTGTGAGTACACAGTTAGCTGGAATCTTGAGCCACTCTTCATAATAGTATAACTGTACCCTTTATACCACTCTTTATTCATTCTTTAGGCTCCAACCAAAATTCATTAAACTCTCCCATAACTTCCGATAGCCCAGCTATAAGTTCATCTTTACGAAATGTAAAAATAACCATAACTATGAATATCACAGTATACGCTAAAGCAACCAATAATGTTACAAATACTTTTAGTAAAATTCTAATCATTTTAAAAAGTTCCATCCTTTCATTAACATGTATACAACGAATTTTCGTGGTATATTTACCTCTCTACCACGCTTAACCAATGTAACGTATTTCATAACAATCTCCTCGCAATTTCACCATAATTAGTAGTTCCATAGTATGCACAGAGTACACCATAAAACCCAACAGTTGCCATAATACCTGCTAATACGTATAATTCCATATTAATTACACCCCCAAATATAGATTCAACTATAATTATCAGAAGTAAAACCAATAGCGCCATAAATATAATCATAAGTATCTCCTTAATTCAATCCTCCGAGGAGGACTGTGTTAAATGATTACTTCACCAGAAGTTTCATTCAATAACTTCTGACCATAAGGGCCAGTAGCAACCAGTGTCGCAACATCATCAACAATACGTGTTTCCAATGATGTATAACCAATTTGAACCCATCGACTTTGTTTAGTCTTAGGGTCATACTCACGACAAGTCGTAATAATACCAGTAGCTGTACGCTCAGTTTGTGTTTCGTTTGTTCTTTTAAAGCTCATAATTTATCCTTAGTGTTTGTTTTTGGTTGTAAGATCGAATTGAGCACAGAATAGTCTGCTGGCTATTAAACAATCATTGCTTTATACCTTTATCCATAATTAACTCCTTATATCAAATTGCGGATTTATAACTCTCATAGCATTCTGTAAATGCCTCAATATGGCTGACTTCTTGTTGATTTCAGTAACCAATTGTAAATCTCTTGGCGAACTAAGACCACCTTTATGGTACATATCCTTAATTTCTTCATACAATGCACCAATTAAATTATATAAGATTATCTCTGTGGAATCCCTATTATTTTCCTTATGTTTAAGCTTATTAAATATATCCCAGAATACCGATAAATCTTTTCCTGATTCGGATGCAGAAGTATACCATAACCCATAATCTGAGTATGCATGGGAGGCTTTACGAATTGTTAAACCTTTCCATGTATTACAAGCTGGTACAGTCTTATAGTATATTTCTATAGCTTCTTTATATAAATTACGTCTATCTACACTAAAATTAGTGATAAGTGTAAAATTTCCTTCTGTTGTGGGGTTCCCTCCAAAATTGTGTGGCATAATTATCTCCTATATAGAAAATAAGAACATAGCCAGCGTATCGGCTGGAACTATGATAAGCCACCAAGCAGTATCAGTGTATGTAACATGCCATAATGCTGTTGGTACAACCCCAATAATCATTGAACACATAATGAATAATGTAAAACGTGTAGGTGTCATGATTTAGCCTCCCTCATGTTAATTAATTTAACTATTGAGTCGTAGGGTATACTTACACCGCTACGTGCTTCATACATAACATACCCTAGGATATACTTTATGGTATCCTCCGAGGTATTCTCCAATATGTTAGCAATCTCTGCTACTAATTCTTTATCCATAATTTACTCCTTTGGTTGGGCTTACACCCTAAATATACACTATGTAATATTATTGTGATAGTGCATAATTAAAAGGTAATGCGTATTAGGAGAGTACCTCTCCCCGTCTTAAGACTCTAATTATATCGAAATCTTCCTGATATGTCAAGAGCAAACCATAATTAGTTTGAAGTCTTAAGTTTAGATTAATGTGTAGGAAGCCCTAGGCTTACCATAATTGCTCGGGAATACCAGAGGTTACTATAATAGTCGTTTGGCTGTTCTAGGTACTTTAAAATGACTCTGAGCGCAACTCCTCGTCAATATACTGCTTTGCTTGTTCAATACTAGGGATTGAACTAACATAATCCCCATCATTTTCACCAAACCAATACGTGTAACCACCAACGTATCTAAATATAGTATGCCTCTTGTATTCCACCATATCCTCTGGGTTGGTGGAAGCTAACCACTCTTGCTCATATGAGCTTATGATTCTAACCATAATTTCAACACCCCATCCATAATTTATACGCTACCCAATATTCAGGAAAAGCCATAGCAAGCTTACTTCTGTTATTATTATCAGCTTTCATAAACAACTCAAACAGAGCTGTTGAAAACCCTCCAAGTGTTCCAGCATTATAGTATTTAACGATTTCTTCTGGTGACATAATTCTCTCCTTGTTCGCAATGACGTATTACTTTATACACTTTTGATGGTGAGTAGTATCTACGGTAATTTGGGTACTTCCCAATAAAAGATGTTTTAACTAAAACATCAAAATCACTACTCCATACATGTCCATCAAGCGAAATTAACTTATTGTAGATTTTTAAGACCTCTGTCTTATCTTCACCATCATCCTGTTGGTTAATCCTGTCCAATAGTTTGCCCATAATTCTCTCCTTGTTCGCAATGGTGGATATAGCAATAGCCTAGTACACAGTAAGCCATAATTACGGATAACGCCATAATTTCAAAGTTTACCATACTTAGCATTTTACTAATTTAACCGTGTTCATCTGAAAATAGTGGTGGTCTGGCACTTGGTTTGCTAGGTCATTAGCAGTTCGCTTAAGCTTACTAATACGACCTTGAATCTCTTGTAGTTGTCTTTGAAATCTGAGGGGTATCTTTGAGCCGTGACCCTTGGAAATTCTCTCAGCTTGTTTCTTCATCACTAAAGTATGTAGTGGGATGAACTCTGTGCGGTACACGTAATCCGCCTCATCTTTAAGGGCTGTTGAAATATTAATAGAACCTTTATAAGCTCTGCTGTTATCTGTACGTACTGTGACCCCTGATTTAATAGTACCACCGAATTTAAGCTTTTGGGCTGGTAGGGTGTGTGAGTATTCAAGCATTAAGCCATCACGAAAATCTTTATACATGGTTATCTCCTTGTTAATTAGGTAAAATCCTAAAGTAAGCCAATAGTTGGTATCGGTGTACCTAGACGTAAGTATCCGTAGCAATATTATAGTAATATCAATATTGGGACTGTGAGGACGCAAGGGAAGTCTATTGACTTACTTTAGGATTTATTAATAGCCCTCTTATTTTCTCTGTGAGTGAAGCGCAGGTATCCACAAGGGATACCATGAGGGCTAAATTGTAGCGCATTGGTAACGTGAGATAATTCCAAGATTTGGCAGATTTTGCGTAAAAGTCCTTAATAGTCCTTAAGCTTAGTTTTAACGTCACGTTACCCGTTTGTTATTTTTTATGGCTAACTATACCATTTTATTTTTTGTTATACCTTGTAACACGCTTTTAGCTGGTGTGGTTGTTACCGTTCCGCTTTTAGCTGGTGTGGCTGTTACCGTTCCGCTTTTAGCTGGTGTGGTACAAGGTAATAGAATATTCTATTGATTACTAAGTATAACGCCTTATGATTTTGATTATAGAAAATACTATAACCGCCTCATAGGTAGTTTATAAATTTTTCTTACCTCTATTATTATAGCCTTAGAATAAACGATAAAACACGCCTATAATAACTATAATCTAGTTAATAAGTGTAACAATAACAATTTGAAAAAACACAGATTATAACTTATAATCTCATTAAGGGGATACTAATATCCCCCTATGAAACGATAAATTAAGCCGTTTTAAGTTGCTTCGCCCGCTCCTTACTATTATCCAATGTCAATTGTAATTTTTTAATCATAACCTCAATCTCGTTATCGGTTGCACTTGCAACGAATTGCGCTGTTGCCTCTTCCATTAACTCATAGTAAGATTTAACAAACTCCTCTTCCGCTACTTTTTTCCCGTATTGTTTGGCGTAGGTAGTGATTTGCTCATTTAATAGGTCGTTATAAGTGATTTTAAAGGCTTCATCTTTTAAGCCTTTCAATACTTCACTTTTAAACACCAAAGACAACGACGTTTGAATAGTTGTTAATGCTCCTTCTTTGTCCACTTGTACAATATCGCTATCTTTATCGGCTTTATAACCAACAGTATCGCCTTCCGTTGCTTTAATCTTTGTGAGTAGCCCAACGATAGCGTGGGTATTGTTATACTCTACTTTATCAAACGCAAGGATTAGCCCTAAAGTATGATAGTTTTTAGCGGTTGTTAGAATGTTTTTTGCTACTTTCTTGTTATTCGCTGATGCTGAAAGTGTTTTTAGTTCGCTATCAATAGCCGTGACAATAGCCCCTTGTAACTGCTCGTTTGTTCCAGCTTCACGGATACGCTTCAACGTCTGACTAAAAAACAATGCTTTTGCATTATCATTTTTAACGATATTAGTAACTACCGCTGTAACCTCTTGTTTGATTGTCAAGTTAGTGCTTACTTCTGTTTTCATTTTATCCCCTTTTTGCGGTTAGTGTTCGCCAACGTATTAAGCTACCCTATCGGATAACTTTATAACCCCTTACTAATAAGAGGCAAAAAGTTATTTATTGGTATAACTATACCCGTTTATTTCTTAATGTTTCCTTCGATTAGAGATTTAACTATTCTAAGAGTGATTAAAGCTCCACTCAATGACAGTGTTATAGTATTAATAAGAGTTTGTCCGTTATCAATTACATTTAATAACGATAAGCAAAGGATAATGATTAAGATTATAGTTTTCATTGAGTAGCCTTTATTAGTTAATTAATTTATGTTTGAAGTATGCCCACTTAATTATTAGAGTAACCTTCAGCTATTCAATTAATATTTTATCAGTCCTTCTATTAGTACGCCCTTAGTCCTTCTATCAGTACGCCCTTAGTCCTTCTTATCGTTCATTTTATACGGTTTACCGTATGTTATGTACTAAATAACGTATAAATTTTTTTTAGTAATTGTTTTCTCGTTTACTTTTTGCGCTCCTCTTGTTTGTTTGTAGTTTTGTGGATGGTTATTTTTAGGTGTGTTTTGGGTTGATTTGATACTCATTATCATATAAAGTAATTAAACGTTTTCAAATAGTACACTATGAGTACACTATGAGTACACTATGAGTACACTATGAGTACACTATGAGTACACTATGAGTACACTATGAGTACACTATGAGTACACTATGAGTACACTATGAGTACACCCTTAACCGCTTAGTAGTGTACGCACGTACTACCTGAATTAACCTTTGGTTAACCTTAAGTCACTAGTAGAAATTATAGGCAACTAATTGTTTATTTATTAATCATGCCCTTAGAATCGTTTTAAGGTACTTCTAGCGCACGAATAGTTTTTAGTAGGTTTACCCCTTGACTACTACGAGAACGCAGTTAGTTACATTTAGTAACACTTACCTTAAGCTAATCTTAAGTTTCAGCTATTGGTACACCAAGAGTAACTAATTGTTTTACTTAAGGTGACTCAAAGGTAAACTATGAGTGTACTATGAGTCTATCGGAAGTACGTCCAGCAGGGCGTTTAGTGACCTAAGGTGTACTTAAGGAATACTATGAGTGAGATTTATGGGTTTTACTTAGAGTTTACTTAAGGTTTACTACTAGTTTACTTAAGGTTTGCTTGTGGGTAGGCTAGGGGGAGGTTAAGGTAGACTTAAGGTTGGTGTGGGTGGCGCCCATACGTAGAAATTTTCGGGGTAATTTTGAAAGTGCCTAGGGTGCATTAGAGGTATAGTAGAAGTTTACTTAAGGATTGATTATAGGTTGCACTAGAAGTTTACTTAAGTATATAGCAGAAGTTTACTTAAGGATGCTATGAGGTTTCTTAAAGGATGCTATGAGGTTTCTTAAAGGATGCTATGAGGTTTCTTAAAGGAGACCCTAGACTCGCTCATGGAGTCCCTTAGGGTTCTGGAAGGGGTTTAGCCTATTGGATAAGGCTGCGGTTATTAGGGGAGGTCTAGGGATTTGGGTAGGCTGGAAGTTATCTATGGTGTAACCGACAGTCTCCATTAGGTTTCTATGGAGTAGTGCATGGCGGAATAGCTTTGAGTGAATCCTGCGTACCCTCTTTAACTCTGATACTATATAGGTAGAGGAGTAGATTTTATTGTTATACTCTTGGAATTCCCATGTCGATGGGTCCCCTTTAAGGATATTTAGATATGCTATAACTGTCCTAGGGTAATATTTAAGGGTTGCCTTGGGCAACTTATAGTGTTCTATAATGGAATTGACGATGTATTCAACTACTTCTGAGCATTCTTCATGGCCTTTAATACGAGAAAATGTGGTATATCTAGTATAATACTTGGGCATTTTAGTACCATTTGGTGGTGGAACATCAAGTAATTTACGTACAAATGGTAGTTTTGTGGCTATCATGACACCATTTGGTAGGTACAAGTACTCCCTAGTGGCTATAAGTATGCTATAATGATACGCATACCTACGCATATACTCCCTTTGGTGTGATAGACTACTAGAAGAGCACTTATTACCCATTGGTATAATCATTGCAAGCTCATGAAGGTCATTTAAGTCCTGTAGAAATATCCCATTGACTTTAGTTAACTTAAATTTCCCATGATTGAATGGTTGGTATGGTAACTGGTAGTTTACCTTGGGTGGGAGTTGTGCGTATGTAAAGTTGCTATGCCTAAGTTCTAGTGATGGTAGGTAAGTTACTAATTCGAACTTCTCCTTATCTGAGTACACCCTTGGGTTTCCCTGATGGTCTACTAGTAGCGCTAACTCTAAGCAACTACATCGCTGTAACTGCTGCGGATGATAGGTACTTAGATTATTACTTAGGGTTAATTCCTTGGATAGCCTAGGTATATGTCTAAACATATATAAATAGTCTCCGCATAGGGTGCATCTAATAGCTTCCCTATGCTCTGGTTGTAACTTAGCCTTATGATTTGGGTACATGGATGTATAATATGGAACCCTTAGCTGTGTAGGGAGTACTTCTGGTATATAGATATTACTATAGGCTGCTATGGATATGGACATCTTCACAGAAGACCTAATAATTTTCCTATAGTCATCATCTAGTCTGTTTAGGTAGAACCCCTGCGCATGATTAGTCTTCCCATAGTCGTATAAGTCTTCTACTGTCATTAAATCCTACCTATAGAATAGTTCAGGGAATCTATCTCAGCCTGTGAGTTTGCCCTGAGTATCAAAATAGTCTGTACCTTTTGTGTATTGAATAACTTAAAGTGATCACGGTGTATTAGTTTATTCAGGGTTGCTGTGGATGTTCCAAGAAATTTAGCTAGTGAATGGACAGACCAGTACTTTGCGTTAGCCTTTAGGAATTGCCTAAGGTCTTTCTTCAGTGGTATTAGTTCAGGAGGTGGGTTATCTAGGCATAACTCAATATTCTCTGGGTCATAATCAGGAATGTCAAACTGCGGAACTTGTAGTTCAGAGTTCCCAATAAATGCTTCAGTGTAATTAAGAGCATTATCGAACATTCTTATGCCCTACTATGGTATACTCACCCTTAGTCGTAGTTATTACTACTGGACCAATATATGGGATAGTATAGTATTGCCCAGTGCACACATAACCCTTCATATCATAGGAATCTGTTTGGAAATCTACTGGCGTACCGTTAGAAGTGACTGATAGTATATTATTATTTCGACTTGTTAGCACTCTTATATGGTCTGAGTATCTGTCTATTAGAATTATTGGTTGCAATGTAGTCCTTTTATAGAGCCTAGGAGGCCTTTAGTTGTTAATATAGGTTAGGAGTCGACTAGAAGTAGTTTAGGTCTTCTAGGTACTTTAGAATGCTTCTGGTGTACTACTAGAGTTACTCTAGGTTAAACCCTGCGCACTACTCATTATGACATAACCTGATTTAGAATACTTACATAGATATTATCAGCTTCCTGTGGCTTCCTAGACTTCTTCTCTGAGGTTAGGAGGTCAGCATATGCCTTAACAACCTCTAGAGTATCCTTACGTGTGCTCTCTCCAGCGGAGTCAACTTCAGATATCCTATCATCTATGACTTCCTCAAACCAACCCTTGAGTTTATCTATACGTGCCTGGTCTAGTAACTCTAAGAGTTGCTCTACATGCTCCTTCACATCCTTGCGTTTAAGAATTTCTATAATAGTAGAGGTTGGTATGGCTAGGCGCAGAGATATATCAGCTGGACTAGAACCTTTTACCCTTAGTTCTATTATATCTTGTTCTAATGGTTTGAATAGGTTTAGACTAGGGAGGATCTGTATTGATTCTGGTAATTCTATAAGTTCTGGTGGGTCTAATTCCTCCAGAAAGTCTCTTGCTTTAGACATGTAGTGGTCCTTTAATATTAATAGTTAGTTGGGTCGGTGTAGGAATTAACCCAAGGGCATAAGCTCTTAGTGTACTATAGTTTAGGCCAAGAGCTTTACTAGCAATACTAATAGAGGCGTAGGTAGTACCATTGATAATCACAGGAATACCCTTAGTCTGTTGTATGCCTCTATTAGTAATCTCACCTAGTATACTCTGTGCTTTCCCTAGGCAGATATCACACACCTTATGTTTCTTTGAGGAGAACTTGGTAGTATCAGTAGTTCCATGGCATTTATTGCATACTTGAGGCTTTTCCTTTAGTAGACTGAAAGGACCAACTATTTTAGCATTAGGATTCGATTTAAGAACTAAGTAACATCTCTTACATATTAAGGAGTTACCATGGAAGTCGAATAGTTCACTCTGGGTCTTAGCTTTTAGTCCGCAGTGTTTACATACCCGAATTGGTAGGTTAACTCCTAATATATCTCTGAGTTTAATAAAACCTAGGATTACACCTAGTTCCCTACGTCTTTCCTTAGTTGTGTTAGGAGACTTATATTCTTTCATAAGTTTACGTCTCTCAATCTTATCAACTCTTGATTCTTCTCTTAGCTTTTCTTTTATTCTATTATTCAAAATCGCCCTACTTAATTTTAGCTAATATATTGGTTATCCCAAGGGAATAATTCCCTCGCGTACTATAAGTATACTATATCAGCTTCTCGTTGGCCTATAAATATATTGTAGTATTTTATAGGTTTACTACAAAACTAATCACGTTTAAGCAAACTTTAAGTTTCACACTTGGTAAAACTTTGGTAATTCCTGTATAGAAATTTCAGATAAACTACCTATTTTTTCTGAAAGTTTACTATCAATAACTTCCTTACGTTCTGCGAATGGATAATGTTTACTGGCAGATATCATTGACTTCTGGGCCTCTAACTGTAACTCATCTTGGTAATCTGCATAATATTTATTAGCAGCAACTAATTGACTAATACGTTCTTTAAGATCACTTCTAATCTCTTCCTTAACCCGATATTCAGCTATATCATCAAAATCCTCATGACTTATAATATGCTTCATGTCTAACCAAAGGCTACTTTTAGTATATAAACCACTTGCTAACTTAACTCTTATTGCTTCAATCATGGATATCCTTCTTTAAATATAGTACATTATATCTAATCTAACCTTAAAGTTTGCTTAAAGTATAAAACTTTTGTAGTAAACCGATAAAATACCCCAAAGTACTTGTAGATTAAGTTTTCTAAGTATACAGGATGAACAAGTGGTGTGGGAGTTAATCCAACTTCTTTACAAAAGGACAAGACGAGTACGTAATGCGTCAATAATGGTTCTCCTGTGTAGTTAAAAGGTTTTAAATGGTAATTAATAATGAGATATCTACTTATCAGGAAATAAGTAGTAGGGTTAAGCTTAATAAGGTTTGGGAGTTAGTTAAAGCTACTCCGCATTCTGGTCAAGCCCCAATTGTATACGACTTCGATAATAATGACGCAGTTAACTGTTACGTTATTGTATTAGGTCGTCGTTCTGGTAAAAGTATGAGTACATCATTAATAGTACTTAGAGAAATGCTCATACCAAATAGTAATACAATACTACTAACTCCAGCTTATAAGAACTCAGATATTATGTTTAAAGAAGTTCTAAAACATGTTCAAGGATTAAAACTTCCAGTCAAAGCGATTAACAAGAATCAGTTTACAATAGAATTAGAGAATGGTGCGAAGTTTACTTCTGTTACCCAGACTAACTATGAGTCAGCTCTTGGTTCACGTCTTAGTCTACTCGTAGTTGATGAAACACAATCTATAACTGATATTAAAAGTATCTATGAAGAGATTCTTGGTCCGATGATGTTGGACTTCGGTGTTAAAGATAATGGTGTTCTATACGCTAGAGCAGTTTTCCTTGGTACACCTCGTGGTGTTGGTACAGCATTCCATGCACTATACCTGAAAGAATTATCAAATAGCAACTGGAAGTCGTATAATAGCCCATCCAGCTGTAATCCATTATTACCTAGAGTATATTTGGACCAACAGAAAGAATTACTACCAGACCATGTGTATAGACAAGAACTATTATCTGAATGGTTATCTAAAGGTAGTGGGGTATTTCATGCGTTTGACCCTGAAGTAAATCTATATGACCCTGAAGAATTAATATTCGCTAAAGACTCAAGATTTATTATTGGACAAGACTATGGTCATACCGATAGCACAGCTTCAGTATTTATCTATATAGATAATGCTGGTAACTACTATGTACATGATACATATCAAGAAGCTGCAAAACCAACTAAAGAACATGTTAAGTCATTCTTGAGTATGGAAAATAGAAATCCTGGTGAGCTAGAAGAAAGATATGGTGACCCATCAGCTGCTCAGATGCTATTGGATTTAAGAAGCCAGTATGACTATGAAGTGTCTAAGGGTGTTAATAAGATTGCCCCTGGATTAGCTTGTATTAATGATCTACTTGCTCCTCAAGGTTATAATAAGAAGCCTAAACTATACATTAATAAAAATCTTACGGAATTACGAAGACAAGTCCAATCTGTTACGTATAAAGAAAATAGTAATGGGACCGACCCATTCAATAAAGACCCAGAGGG
>Ga0316626_10000007_pt1 | contig 76652 bp, 120 predicted proteins | sample OWC_Aug_T1_C1_D5_FD_207656 | JGI IMG/M metagenome (GOLD analysis project Ga0316626, IMG submission 207656) | Wetland soil microbial communities from Old Woman Creek delta, Ohio, United States - OWC_Aug_T1_C1_D5_A | ecosystem: Environmental > Terrestrial > Soil > Wetlands | place: USA: Ohio...
TCGCTCAGGGCCTCGCTCAGTGACTCGCTCAGGGCCTCGCTCAGTGCCTCGCTCAGTGCCTCGCTCAGTGACTCGCTCAGGGCCTCGCTCAGTGCCTCGCTCAGTGCCTCGCTCAGTGACTCGCTCTGGGCCTCGCTCAGTGACTCGCTCTGGGACTCGCTCAGTGACTCGCTCTGGGCCTCGCTCAGTGACTCGCTCTGGGCCTCGCTCAGTGACTCGCTCTGGGACTCGCTCTGGGACTCTGGGTGGACCGCGTTTTACTTAGCCCCGATCAGAGCCGGGGTAGTGAATGTTAGCGAGGAGAACCGTACTAGACTCGAGGCATTCGCGAGTCTAGCCGATTCTGCTTTCGCGGTCTGGGTTATTCCTGGACACGTGATCCTTCTTGAAAAGCCCAAATCCGTAAAGGTTATCGAAGGAAGACTTGCCGATTTGTCGTGGTAGTACTCGAGAATAGAAAAGCTAGGTAACTCTGCGGTTGACTATCACCGGCACCGGTGATAGTGTCGAGCTCATCACTGATAACATGAGGCCCACATGACATTGCGCGACATTGAAAAGTGGACAACAATATGTTCTGTAATCGGATGCGTGTCAACGACGTGTGGGTTTATCTACCTTGGCCATTGGTATTTCGCGGCAGTTACTGCTGTAGTTAGTGCCTCGGTAGCGGTTACGATTGGGTATGAGGTATGGAGATGACAACTCTTGATCAGATTATGTCTGAAAATGGAAACGCAGTATGATCACAATGCGCGGTAAGTACAACACGGCTAACGTCATGATTGACGAGATTGACGCGACAACCAAGGATCAGATTCAGGGATTTCTCAACCACCCGGCCTTCGGTAATACGTACATCGCAATCATGCCGGACTGCCACGCTGGCAAAGGCGCCGTCGTTGGCTTCACGATGAAACTCAACAACTACATCATCCCGAACATTGTCGGTGTCGATATCGGGTGCGGCATGCTTGCGGCGAACTTCGGTAACGTGAGCGTCGACGCTGAGGCACTGGACGCGTTCGTTAAGGCGAATGTTCCGGCTGGGTTCAATCTGCACAACAATCCAGTTTGTGAACCTAGCGATGAGGTTAAGTCTCTGGCGGCGCGCATTGGCGCAGACGTGGACAAGGTTGCTCGCGCAGTCGGAACGCTAGGCGGCGGGAACCATTTCATTGAAGCCGGTCGAGATTCATGTGGAAACGTGTGGGTTACGATTCATTCGGGAAGCCGCAACTTAGGGCTACGAGTGGCGAATTACCACCAGGGCATAGCGAAGGATGAGCTTGCAAAGTACTTCATTCGTGACACATGCAAGGACCTGGAATTTCTACTCGTCAATAGCGACGCTGGTGCCGACTATCTAGAAGACGTTTCGATTGCTCAAAATTACGCGTCACTGAACCGTCAACAGATGATGCGTGCAATCTCTGGGTTCATCGGGAAGCCGGTATCGAAGATCGAATCGGTTCACAACTTCATCGGTGAAGATGGCATCATCCGAAAGGGGGCTACGTCGGCGCGATACGGTGAGCGTGTTCTTATCCCGTTCAACATGCGCGACGGTATAGCCATATGCACCGGACTCGGGTCGAGCAAATACAACTGCTCAGCGCCGCACGGTGCCGGACGAATCATGTCGCGAACGCAGGCTAAGAAAACGATAGACCCGAGTCATTTCGCTGACGATATGCGAGCCGCTGGTGTATACACGACAACGGCAAACGCGTCAACGATTGATGAGGCCCCAGAGGTCTACAAGCCAATGGACTCGATTCTTGAGAACATCAATGAAACGGTCACTGTCGACGATATGATCCGTCCGTTTTATTCGTTCAAGGCCGGCGGTGACTGAGTTGACTCGCACTTGGCGGGTTGTATAATAGACCGATGACTCGCATCAACATCGGCGTCCACCCGTCTGAAATATGTGACCAGCATCTAGTGGCGGAGTATCGTGAACTTCCCCGTCTATGGGGTCTAGATTCGCGCCAGAAACCGCCTACTCGATTCAAGCTTGGGACGGGGCACGTCCTGTTCTGCGCTCAGTATCAGGGCACCTTAGCTGACAGATACACGGCCTTGGTCGGTGAGATGCGGCGTCGCGGTTTCAGGGTGAGCTACCCGGACCCGCCCCCGGGCGCGATAGGTGGCAAGCGAATGAGCGATAACGAGATCCAGGAGGCGAGACCTATTGTGATGGAACGGTTGCGAGAGAAACATGCGACGATGAAGAGGCCTCCGCGGTGGACTGCTGCCAATGATTCGACCGCGAAATCGACTTGGTACGAAACCCAGACCTGAAACCGAAGAGACTCGACGAGTGCATGGTGTGCGAGATTTAGAGGAAAACAATGACAGGTGACCAACTAATCGGATTGCTCGGCGCGTACAACGATGGTGACCGAGAAAGGTTCCGAGGGATAGCGCAACAGGCAATCTGTGGCCTGAGAGGCGAACGCGACAAGGAGCGGGCTAGACAGATACTCGCCGCCTGCAACGATGATGCTAGCGGTGTTCTGTTGCGCACGCTTGGCCCAAAAGACAGTGGACTCGTGTATCAGTTGCCGCCGGTTGATCTTGATAAGCTCCATCTGTCCGCGCCGCTAAAGGGCGAACTGGGCTCGATTGTTGGTGAGCGGTCAAAGCTCGACGTGTTGGAGCGCCACAGCATCCCGCCACGGTCCAAGATACTGCTACATGGACCGCCAGGGAATGGGAAGACATCGATTGCGGCTGGGTTAGCAAAGGCAGCGCGATTACCAGGTTTCGGCGCGTTACTATCGCAAGCTCGAGACGGTTTTCTTGGCGCAACATCGGCTCATTTGCATAAGATTTTCCAAGTAGTTGCCACCGGTTGCTGCGCGTTGCTGTTTCTCGATGAGTTCGACGCGCTGGCAACGGCTCGATTCGACGCGAAAGAGGGCGCAGGTCGAGAACAAAACGCAATCACGTCGTCGATTCTCCAGATGCTCGACAATAGACCGCAGGGCATCGTGGTCGCCGCAACGAATCGGCTCGATATGCTGGACGGGGCGATTCTACGGCGTTTCGACGTTACGATAGAAGTACCTAGCCCAAGCAGGGAAGCGGCCGATCTGTTTTGCTCGTCCGTATTCGACCGTCACAACATGGCTCGCGATGGGTTCGAACCGCCCGACGTGAGCTCATTTGCGGCGGTTGAGCGAGATGCCGTGGGCTACATTCGCAAGGTGATACTCGGCTCGTGACGGGTTGCGCGCGTGGAAAAGTGTGCTAAATCTAGTGAATGTCGACCGAATCCACCAAAGTAGGCGCCGCATGAAACAGAATTGGCTTGGTGACATCGAGCACCTGGAACGATTTGAGCCGTTTATTGACCACGATAGCGTTACTCAGCTCAAGGATTACTTCCGGCTAGGAGGCCTAGCTAGGTTCGAAAAGAGCCCGCTAGCCACTCAGCTCTACCGCGCTGAAATGTACGCGTCGAACATCGCTCCATGCCTCTATTGCGGTGGCACTCGTCACTCGGAAGACCCAAGTCTGGACGTAGGTGGCGCCGGATTCATCATGATGCTGTCATCCCTCACACCGACGATGCTTTCCAGGGTCAAGCGCGAGATAGGTCGCGAGGCAGCGTCAACTATTCAGTTGACCGATGGCGTAGACTGCCCGGTGTGCAACAAGACTGGGTGGGTGGTAACCAGTCGACGAAAGAGCGGCGGCGAGCAACTGACAGCCAAACCAAACGGGATGGCTAGCCCTGGCATGACGCACGACAGCGACATTGACGTTGCGCTAGGAACATGTGCTTTCGTTGCTCGGATCATTGACAAAGCCGACGTGCTTTTCCCGATGACCACAACGGTCCTCGCATCGTGTTTCGGTCCGGTGAATTACGGGTCCATTGGCGTGTGGCACCTGACCCCAGCTGGCAAGACGCTGCTTCGTCGTAACTCGACCTACAAAGATGAGGTGTTGTTTTTTGTTGGCCTAAAGAACGAGGCCGAGGCTAAGTGCGACAAGACACTATCGGCTCAGCTAAAAGCGGCGGAGACCCAAGCGTCCGCCGCAATCGACGCTGCATACAAGGCATGGAACGCCGCTCTATTCGTACACAGGTGTGGTATATGACAACCGATCGCGAGTATTCCCCATCGGACGCCGCGGATGCTGTTCTCGGGTGGAAAGGCCGGTTCCGCGGCAAGAGACTGATCAGGAAGGTGCTCGCCAAAGAGAAGCGAACAGGTCGGCAGATATTCAAGCGCTCGGTCGCTCCGAACGGAAGAACGGCTTACCTGATTACGCGGGCAGTAATAGCAAATGAATTCCCAGATTTGTTGAAGCCGACGGTCGAAAGCCTAATGAACGATATACGGCTAAGGATGGATGAGCTAGAAAACAGCATCTCGAAAACCGTCGCAACTGAGGTAAATAAACACATGTCATCGTGCGTACGGCAGAATTCACTGCTCAGGGTCGAGCTCAAGCGGCTATCAGACGACATGGACGAAAGGATACGAAAACTGAGGTAAAGTTACAGTGTGACTATACCGAAATCGATGATGTGGGGACAAATGTCCCATGTTAGACCCGAGAATCCGCTCTAAGAATGAGGGCCCTTGGAGGGGGAGTAAGAGGGGGTGGCCGTCTGGGTTAGTCTCGCTCCTCATCTCTATCACGTCGTCGCTCTTCAGTGAGTCATCGAATCATGCCATTCATTGGTTTCGATAACACGACAGTTTCCCACCCAGTCCATCGCGTTGGCCTGTACAGCAGGTTGGGCGTCGAGCAAACAAGCTAGCTACCGAGCCGCCTACGGGTCATCGGTGGCGCTCGATACAGCGTCAGTTCCCAGTAGCACGACCGGTCACAGTCCGGTATGGGCGGCTCAAGTAGCCGAACGATGCCAGTCGCGCTCGGGTTTTACCGCCGCGGCTACTTTTACCCGCCGTACTCGAAAGTGGCCCACGTTGGCCGACCTGGATTCGTTCAGGTAGTTGGGCGGATTTTTGCTGTCACCGTGTCAGACTTACGAGTCCCCGTAAGCGCCGAGTAACGTCGGTCCTGATTGGGTTCAGGGAGCACGGTGCCGCTCTATCACACCCGTCGCGCCTCTCAACGATGCGAAATTCGATGGGTTTTTGGATTGGTGGCTGAGTGGCCTAAAGCTCTCGGTTGCTAACCGAGCTCTCGGGAAACCGCGACGGACGTTCGAATCGTCCCCAATCCGCGACATGTCAGCGCGACCGAATCGGTCCGGTAAGGCCGTCAACGTCAGGGGCTGACTCAAGCATCGCGAAACGGTTACCGCCAAGTAGCGATGTGGACTCGACTGGGTAGCGCCACCTAAAGCGCAACAACACATGAAACGCCCACCAGCAGGGATAGAGATAACGGTCAACCGTGAGATATCGCAGCCGATTATCGAAGACGCTACCGTTGGCGTGGGCAGCATCGTGACGCTAGCGGGATTCGGGCTCGACGACGATGCCGAGTTCGAGGTCGTGTGGATAGGCGTCGACAGGATACGCGTCAGGGCTAGGTAGCGACGCTTGACACTGTTCGTGCAGCGTGCTATTAGCCGCGTATGGACAGAGTTCGCATCACAGAAGCGGCGAAAAAGGTCATTGACGCAATCAGAACCAGGGACACGGACTACACGAGCCCGTCTGCTACCGACGCTGGCAAATCACCATGGCGACTGTTCCTTAACGGTCACGAGGTCGGCACGGTTGACGCTCACGTTGGCCCGAACATCGTGTCGTATCGTACTGGCGGCGTAGAGGTTACACTGATTCGGGCTAGTATCGTTAAGGCGGACTAATGCAAGATAGCGAACCAGCTAACTACTGTGCGCTCTACCGGACCAGTGACGGCAAGACATACGCCTTTACCGGCGACGAGAACGCTGCCGGTCGAACTGGCGTGGTTGTGAATAGCTCGAGTGTCGTCCATATTGACGACACGGACTTCGACAAGATGGTTCGCGCGTTGGCTGATGATGGGCGAATGGTTGAGTGTGGGTGAGCGGTTGCATTCCAGTGTAAGTTGAACGTTATGCCGACTGAACGACCGAATACAGCTAAGGCCGACGAAATCCTCGACAGGCGAGACCACGTGTGGGAGCTCCGTGTCGATGGGAATACCGTGCGTGAGATTGCTGCGCGTCTCAAGGTCAGTGTCGGAACGATACATAGTGACCTGGCCGCGGTCAGGGCTGAGCTAGACGAGAACAACAAATACCGCGCTGAAGCCGAAAGGGCTGTTGGCGCAAGCAGACTAGACCGAGTGGCAAAGGCGCTGCTTGGTGCTATTGCCGTTGCCCCTGTAGACAAAGAAGGCAATCTTGACGCGTCCGCGCTCGCTACGGTGGCGAACGCAGTGGCTAGGGTAGAAGAGCGCCGGGCTAAGCTACTCGGCCTCGACGCGGCCACCAAGACCGAACTAACGGGCGCCGAGGGTGGCCCGCTCAAGGTAGACGCCCGTGACTTACTCCTCGCAAAACTCTCTGCGCTCACGGCTGGAGAGGCTACCGAAGGACAGGCTCCGGCGGATACTGACGCAGCTTAGCGACGACGAAGCTCGACAGGTTCAGTACCTGTGGGAGCTTTGGCGGCGTCCCGGGCAAGCTCCGCCTGCGAATAACTGGTCGACCTGGCTTATCCTGGCTGGGCGCGGGTTCGGTAAGACTCGAGTTGGCGCCGAGTGGGTCAGATACTTAGCCGAGAACAAGTTGGCTGACCGCATCGCGATCGTTGCCCGAACCGCTTCCGATCATGTCAAGACGACAATTGAGGGCGAGTCGGGTATTTTAGCGGTTTCTCCGCCATGGTTCAAGCCGCGATACATCCCCAGCAAGTGCCAGTTGATATGGCCAAACGGCGTAATCGCTCACACGTACACAGCGGATGAGCCGGATAACCTTCGCGGTCCACAGCATAGCGCAGCATGGTGCGACGAGCTGGCCGCGTGGAGATACCCAGACGCATGGGACCAACTTCAGTTCGGTTTGCGCCTTGGCAGTAATCCCCGCGCGGTCGTAACAACCACGCCTCGACCAACGAAGCTAATCAAGGAGCTTCTCGCGTCGCCAACCACCGCGGTAACGCGCGGCTCGACGTACGACAACAAGGCCAACTTAGCCCCGACCTTCCTCGAGAAGATTGTCGCCAAGTACGAGGGGACGCGACTCGGGCAACAGGAGCTATACGGGACGGTTCTCGACGACAATCCAGGGGCCCTATGGAAGCGCAATGCAATTGAGACGGCGAGGGTCCGGGAGCACCCTAGACTGGTCCGTATCGTTATCGCGATAGACCCGGCTGTTTCGACGAACGACAAGTCAGACGACACCGGGCTGGGCGTTGCCGGGCTCGGGAACGACGGAGAGGTCTACGTGCTAGAGGACGCTACCATGCGCATGGCTAGCCCCAACGAATGGGGTAGGCGCGCTGTAGAGTTGTTTGACAAGTACCAAGCTGACCGTATCGTGGCCGAGCGCAATCAAGGCGGCGACCTTGTTGAGTCGAACATCAGGGCCCAGCGTGCTCACCTACCGATTACCACAGTCCATGCGACACGAGGTAAAGCGCTAAGGGCTGAGCCAGTGTCCTCCCTATACGAACAGGGAAAGGTACACCACGTTGGGTGCCTACCTGAGCTCGAGGACGAAATGTGCGACTGGAACCCGACCGTTCCAAATCAGAAATCTCCGAACAGGATAGACTGGTTGGTTTACGCGGTTACTGAGTTACTTCCAAGGCTCAACTTGCCACCGGAAGAGGAACTCGATCTTGATGTCTCAAGGATGCTAAAGCATCACAATTCGGCCTTAGCATGAAAGTCTCCGCTGACCATCCGCTAGTCGTGACCTATCACGATTATGAGCGCCCGTCACCCAGCTCGCTGCGAATGCTACACTCCGTAGCCGGCGAGGTTGATTACGAGGCGGAGCAAGCGGTCGAATCAGTCTGCAACCAGTTCATTGAGGCCTACATTCCTGGCCGAAAGTAGGTTCATATGCGCTGGCCATTCACCAGACGACAGAGCGCGTTCGAGCGCGAATTGGCCGAGGTTAAGGCACTGCCCGAGACCTCGGTTCTAGCTACTGGCATCGAGACGCTGTACGGCCACGACCTGACGCCCATGGCGCCCCCAGTGGTCCCGCCCGCCCCGGAAGCAAACGACCAATCGATATTCGCTCGCCCGCCGCAGATTGATAAGTTCCCCGTAATCATCGGGGCGAATCTAACCGCTCAATACGTATCTAGCGCGTTCCGACTGTGCAATAGCGGGTGGCGATACCAATACGTTGACCTGCTTGATGAGCTACTCGAGAACGACCCGGACGCTCGCGCCGTGGTCCGCGCTAGAATCCTTGGGGTCGCATGCGGGCGATACACGGTAGAGCCGGCTGACCTTGGTGAGAATGCTACGGATGCCGAGCGCGACCTGGCTAAGTCGATTGCCGGGCAGTTCGATATCGAGTTCAAAAACATCCCATTCCTTCGTCAGCGCCTCCAGCAATTAGCTTGGGCCGACTGGTATGGCCTGAGCGGGCTCGAAATCAAATGGGAGCACCCAGCGGCTAACAAGTGGGAGATTGCCGGGCTTAGCTTCATCCATTCCCGGCGCATCAACCTGACGAATCCGACTTCGTGGGACGTGTACATTTACGACCAAGGCCTAGTCGGTCCTGGTAGCGAGTACATGGGCCCGACCGTCGGCGTTTACGGTCTGCCGGTTTCGAAATACCCGAACAAGTTTGTTATCCACTCACCGAGTCTGAGTGGCCAATACCCGACCCGCGACGGGGAGGGTAGGTACGTAGCGTTCTTCTTGCTGATGAAGCGGATGGTAACGCGATGCTCTGCGCAGGACTTCGAGCGCACGGTTAGACCGTGGGTGGTCGGCTACTTTAACCGCAAGCTTCAAGAGGGACACGACGTCCCGCTCGCTGACAAGCTAGACATTGCCCTGTTAGAGGCCGCTCTTGGGGCGCTGGGAGCCGGCTCGATGAACTCGGCGGCCCTGCCTAACTCGGTCAAGATAGAGCTCCTCAAGGCCGCTGCGGCGATGTCCGCAACAGAGTTCCTGAGCTTCCTCAACAAGTCAATCGCCAAGGCCCTGCTTGGCCAGGCGTTCACGACTGAGCCGGGTGCGAATGGTAATCTGGCGACAGCTGAGGTAGCTGACAAAAACACCTCGAAGATTCTCGAGTACTCGGTCGGGGCGTTATGTGACACGCTGCGCGAAAGCCTGGCTGTCCCGTGGCTCCAGCTCAATCACCCGGGAGTCCAAAGACGATTCGCGCCTCGCGTTATCGGAAACGTTAGCGACCTGCCTTCGCCTGAGAAGCTAATGGAGATGGCGGCTGCTGGTGCTCGAATCGACATGCCAATCGATATCGATGACCTTGCCGCTCGCACTCACCTGAAGGTTCTCGAGAAGGACGACACGGTTGGTCGGCGCACGCGCATCGTATCCGAAAAGGCCGGACCTAACCCATCTGAAAATGGTGAACCGGTCGAGGCCAAGCCCGCTGGCAAACTAGTGCCAATCAACAAGAAGGCGCCGAATACGGCTGCCCAAGACAATTCGAAGACCAAGGACAGCCTATAATGACTTCCGCTATCTCCACTCGTACCGCCGCACAGCTCCAAGTCCCCGACGTCCACGTTACCGATTATCTCGCTAATATCGCAGTTGCTGCGAGTGAGATTACGGCCCTCCAGGCAGGAACCGCATACTACCAAGTGCGCGGAGTGGTACTGGCCAATGTCGCGAATCTAGCGGCATTCACAGTTGCTCAAAACGGGGTCACGTACGCCGCTGGAGACGTGGTTCTCCTGGCCAACCAAACCACGGCGGCCCAAAACGGTCCGTACGTTGTCGGCACGGTAGCTGGCACCGCGCCACTTACCCGCCCGACCTGGTGGACAGCGGCGAAGGTCATCCCCCAAGGAACGGTGTTCGAGGCTGGCCCTGAAGGCACACTGCTCGGTGGAGCGTCGTGGAAATGCACCTGTGCAAAGGGCGCTGTAGTCGACACCGATGACCCAGCGGTATATCCGCGCAAGGTCGGCGGCACTGCAACGCTGGTCGCGGGGACCGTTACGCTCGGCGCCACTCAGGGCCTATTCCTCAAGAGCACCACGACGTCACAGGTCCAACTCACGCGCAACACTGCCGATACGTGCACGCTGACCACGGGCGGATACGTCGCCCCGGTCGCGACTCGAGTAGCCGGCAAGGTTGGCACCGCTGAGATTGTCGTATTCGCGGCCGTTGCAGCGGGGACAATCAACGTAAGTGACGTCTCAACCGTCGACTGGCTAGTAAGCAATTGGTAACGGAATCGGGCTCGTTTTACTGGAGTAACACACATGAGACTTGGATCGATTGAAGCGAGCCCTAGAATCCTCCCACTAACGGCATCGTCGGTACTTCTTGCCACTGGAATCAAGACCGCGGTTGCCACCGCCGCATCCGGTGTGCTTTATGCCGGAGCCGCGATCAACGGGACAACGGTGGTGGCCAATATAGCCTACCCGTCCCCGTCCGGTCTATCCGGCTGCGCCCAGTACCCGATCGCAGTGGCCAGTAACAGTGCCGGCTCATATGTGGCAAATTCTCTCATCGTGTTCACCGGGACGCGAGACGGCAAGCCGGCGACTAGTACTGCTACGGTCGTCGGGACCGGTGGCAACGCGACGTTCGTCGGTGACCAGCCGCTCGAGTCGTGCAGCTCGGTAACTATCGAGGCGCAGGCAAACACTTCCGGCCAGTGGACACTCGGCTGGAATGATATCGCGTGTCCGCTGCGAGGGGGGAACCTCGAGCCATTCCGGGTTTTACGTCCGACGTCAACCGGTAACGTCGTTGTGACGTGCGGCTCTGGCCACGATGCAACCATCCCTGTTATCGCTGGTGACCCCGACGAGATTGTGGATATCACTCGAGTAAAGTTCTCCAGCGCATCGACGACCGTAACCACGATTAAGCTCTACGAATGAGCGCGCTAGATATTGGCACGGGTGACGTGCATATACCGGGAGCCGTTGGCACCGGGGAAGAGAACGCGAAAGTGGCAAAAACTATCGCTAAGACGCGCAAGGCTAGACGCGCTATCAAGAAAAAGAACAGGCCAGCTGTTGACGCTGCCAAGCCCGGGGTGTTTCGCTTTCGCTTGTCGCACCCGGACGGGTCAAGTACATTTGTCCGTCACAAGCTGAGCGCGGAGCCAGAACCGGCGTACTTCGACAGCAACACCGGGCGATTCTATCACATCGTCCCAATCGATAAGACCTCAGCTCTATCGATTGGTGATGGCGAGGATAAACGAGTCTGGGTGCAGGTCGCTAGGACCGGATCGTGGGCGGGGCATCCACAGGGCGCGTTCCAGATTACAGAACAGACGCTCGACACGATGATTTCTAACTTCCACGGGCAAGGCTTCGGTCGTATCCCGTGGGACTTCGAGCATATTAGCGCGATGCCGGCCAATAGTGGGAACCTTCCTAACACGGGAAAGCCGGCTCAAGGGTGGATTTACGACTTTCGACGAGAAGGCCAGAAGTTGTTTGCCCTGACCGAATGGAAGGGACTTGCCCGCGAGTACATCGAAGACGACCGATACCAGGGTGTGTCTCCAGTTATTGATTGGAACGGCAAGGACCGGGTTAGCGGTAAGCCAATCGGCGCGATGATAACGTCGGTGGCGCTCACCCAGTGGCCATTTATCTCTGGCATGTCTCAGCCAATCGCCGCAAGCATCGACGGCGCTTCCGATGCCACCAACGGAATTATGACACTTACCGAAATCACTGATGGCCAGGCGCTAAGTTCTGCCTATGGCTGCCATTCTGCGCTGGCCATGCTGCCACAGCTCAAGTCCGTGTTTGGGCTTCACGAACTATCTCCGGCGCGCGACGTGTCGAGCTATCTTGGGTTGCTCCGGCAACATCTGGACGCGACCGGCGGCGACGGGATGGCAACCCACGAAGGTGTCGAGCTATCCAAGTACTTCGCCCCGCTGCGCACGATTACGAACGCGCACGCTGGGATGGACTGGTACGCAATCCTCGACATCATCGACGAGCTCATGGACGCGTATCTGGATCAGCATGGGCTACCAGACTTCGAGGAAACGCACGGGCCTATCCCCGGCACCGAAGCAACCGCCGTCGCTACGGCAGCGAGCACAGAAGGAACAGTAATGAGTGAACCTGTAGTTACGGCTACGGTAGAAGCGGTCGCGACTGAGGTTGTGCCCGCTGTTGCCGAGCCTGTCATTGAAGCGGCTGTTGTCACGGCTGCAAGTGCCGTCAGTGAGCCATCCCCCGAGCTCGCGGCTCTCACGCTCAAGGTCGCCGAGCTTAGCGCATCGGTGTCGGCCCTGTCCGCAGAGCGAGACGCGCTCAGGGAAAAGGCCCATGTAGCTGACGAGAGTGCGCTGGCGTCCGAGGTCGACGCGGCAATCCTGACGTACAAGGACACCAAGGGATTGTCCGAAGAACTTCGCCCCCACCTGCTTTCGATGCTCAAGGCCACACCGGACGCGTTTCGGGCAACCTACCCAGCTGTCGAACCTGACAAGCAACACCTGTTGCTAAACCTGACCGCTGGGCGAGTCGAAGCTGATACGCAAACCACTGTCCCTGTCGACGAAATCAAGCCTGACGAGAACGCGAGAATCATCGCTCTCGGCCTCTACGGTCTCACCAACGAACTTCTGGCCAAGGAAGACGGGAAACTGTCACTTGGCGCTGCACAACTCAAGGCGGACTCGTTGCTCCGCGCGGCCCGAGCGGCCATCAAGTAAGGATCAAACAAGAACATGGCACTCACTAACGTTCAGGTTGCCGAAGCGCCCGATACCAACTCCATCGCGGTCTACAACACCTCGACCACGACCGACATCCCGGCGTATCGAGCCGTTATCGTCGACGCGTCGAACATTCTCGATAACGCGCTGACGAAGAACCAAATCGCAGTTACGCTCCCTACCGATACGACCAACCCGTCGGTTATCATCGGCTTTACCCGCACCATTATCCCAGCCAGCGGAAGTGGTCGAATGATTCCAGTCGGCCCCGTTACGCTCGCGGTCTGCAAGGGCGCCGTTACTGGCGGAACGGTTGTCGATAACTCGGTAACATCCAGCTATACCGGCATGGTTGCCACGCACACCGCCGGCAAGAATCAATGCGGAATCGCGCTCGCTACCGGAGCAGACGGTGACACCATCCCGGTTGTCCTCAGTGTCGCGGTGAACGCGTAATCGCATCCCAGACTTTTATCGGAGATTTATCACACATGACCGACCACAACATCGTCCCGCTTACTCACGCGGTCGTCGCTCCCGGGCAGTCCCTGAGCGCCCAACCCACGCACATCGACATCACCTCGGGGCATCTATTTGACGGCGCTGGTAACTCTGCGGGTCGATGGATTCCGCGAGACGACAGCGCAACGGCTGACCAGAACAAGGCCCTTGCTGCCTATGCCGCGTCCCGGACCGCTCGAGCTACCGCATGCAGCATTGCCTCGAACGGGTTTTCAACGAATCGTGACCTCGTTCTTCAGCAGGCTCGCGACGTAATTGCGCTCTCGTCCGCCGATGAGTCCACGCGCGCTCAGGCTCTTGATATCGGCACCGCCGACGTCCACATCCCGTCCGCTCTCCCGAACTTCATCAGCGGCTACAAGAACGAAGGCCCCGTCGCCGACATTTTTAGTCCTCCGCTGATTGTCGCGAAGAACACGGACAAGTACTACCAATACGACAAGGCTGACGCGTACCAACGCGCCATCCCGATGCTCGGTGCCGGTGGGACGCAGACGATGGAAGTCGTTCCGCGGTTCGCTTCGACCCAATACACGACGGTGCAACGCGCTATTGGCGGATTCGTGACGACTGAGGTTGAGGCGAATCAAGACTCCGCGCTACGCCTCAAGCAGGGAACGCTTCGCCGTATGGTGAATTCCGCTCTCATGGAGCGAGAGATTCGCGTCGCCTCGATGGCTCGCACGTCCGGTAACTGGAACAGCGCGACCACGCTCGCGTCTGGATACCAATGGAACGGTGGGGCGAATAGCGATCCAGTCAAGGACTTCAACACCGCGCAAGAGGCGAGTTACGGCAAGATTTCTGGCGCCATCATCCCAGAGCACATCTGGAATGCGATGCGCAGGAATCCGGCGGTGCGCTCGTACTACACGTACAGCGGCTCGGCTCCTGGTATGGTCAGTGAGGAGCAACTTGTCTCGCTCTTGCAGCTCCCGACCATCTACGTTGCTCGGATGAAGTACATCGACTCGACCGGTGCGCTCAAATACATCTGGGGTAACGACGCTGTATTGTTCCGCAGCCCGGAGCAAATTCCCCCGATGGATCAAGAGGACGTTGCGACTTCGTACACGTTCCGCTGGAGCATGGGTGGCCTCAATGTCCCCGACGTCAGCTCGAATGGTGTCAATGGTCTTGGTAACGGGTTCATTGTCCGCCAGTTCTACAATCAGTACCGCGGCCCGCTCGGTGGGTCGCAAATGGTCCTGACGCACGCAGATGCGGAGAAGATGACCTCCGCATTCATCGGTAACCTGCTCATCAACGCTTACCAGTAATCGACAGATGGGGCCGGAGTAGCGCTCGGCCCCTGTTTCGTTAGCGAGGGCGATATCTCGCAGTCCCAGGAGAACAATTCAATGGCACAGATTCAACCGCAAGAGACCGCGCGACCTAAGACGCTCAAGATTCGCATGAAGCCCGGTCAGGGCAAGATGCTCATTGGGCGCCGATGGCGGCTATCGAATGGCGAACTGACTGACAAGCTACCATCGGATTCGCAAGAGCGGATGAACCCCGAGGACGAGTGGCTCGAGGCTCGCGAGATTGACGAAAACGGGATCCCGAGCGAAGGTCCAATTGCTGAGGTAACCGAGTCCGCTGTCCGTAAGATGCTCGATGCGCGCGGGAAGCCTTCGCGCGTGATTGATGGCTATCGTATGGTCAAGTACCAAGGCCAACTCACAAATAACGAAAACGGTGAACAGGTCCGTACCAGGACCGAGTTCTCACCAGCGGCCCAACAGGGCGCATTCGACGACGCCACGTTCGAAATTGTCAACTAACAGCCCATGACCACCCCGCTAATAACAGCATCGGACCTGAGAAACGCGCTGTCGCCGTCAACGTACATGGCGCTTTTCGACGACGAGCAATGCGGGAGCACTGTCGAAGTTGACGCGTCTGGGCCCGTACTGCTCGTCCTGCGACGGGCCCACATCAAGTGCATAACCTGGCTTGGAGCCAATTACACCAAGATACCGGACGGCACCGACACGAACATATCGGACCTGCTTGTTGATGCGGAGCTAAACTACGCAATCGCGCTGGCTTACGACCGCCACCCGGAATACGTCAGGGCGTACGGTGAGGAACCAAAACGCAAGGCGGCTTGGGACCAGGCCGAGCTAACGATGATGCGCGTACAAGAGGCGGTGCTTAAGTTCGTCGACCTTCCTGACATGGAAGAGCCGCAAAACGTTGGCGGTGTTGTTGTCGATGGCGGGCAGCGCGTATTCCTTACTGCAAACGACGGAACGGTGAACGGCGGGGATTTCTAAATGGCTGACAGGCTCGGAAATCTAGCTCTACCAGTCGAGATAACCGAGCCCGCTGGCGACCCGTTAAGGGAGACGCTTGGCTCGTATCTACAGGCCGCAATACGTTATTACTGCGCCGATGCGTGGGCGGCAATTGGCGGTCGAGATAACGACCCATGCGCACGAGTTGAGACTAACGACCCGAACGACAACACGTTCCACACGAGCTCGCTTCCTTGTCTTTGCTTATACCGCGACGACCGTAACCGCAAGGTGGTCTATCTCGGTAACGATACGTCGTATCGCGAGGCTAACATCGTTCTGCTCTGGATACCACCCACGGCCGTCCAGGAGCACAAGGCGCGTCGCGAGTCGTTCTTCAACGCGGTTGAGGGCGCCATCGTTCTCGGCCTCTCACGCGGTAGAGTTCCGACGTGGATTGCCGCTGGTGACACGGACCCGGTTTCACAATATCGCGGCTCGCATATCGGTAACCAGCTCGGTCTGATGAAGCCAGTGCATCACGGTGACATCCGTTTCGACGACTTCACGCTCACTATCGAAATGCTCGGCGCTCCACCGCGCAAGTACCCTGCACTTCGTGGGATGCTGACGATTCACGAGCAGCTTATCCTTGACCCGTCACTCGGTAACGTAACGGCCGCAATTGGCCCGCTTACCGTTGGCGGCTCCACGCTTAGCGTAAATGGCGTCCCATGGTCCACCCTAATCGACCCGATACCATAATGACCAAGCGCAAAACCAACATCAAGTACGAGCGACCGTATCCGCCGCGACGCCACGAAGATTCGAACTTTCGCGGCCTCCATCTCGACGACGAGAACCAAGCGACGGTATCGACCGTGCTCGGTATCGACCGCGCGCGCAAAATCGGCACCTCGGACGTCCTGTGTCTGATGGCGCGAGTTCATACGGCTCACAATGCTCTGGGTTGAGTTCGATAAGTTCGCCTGGACAGGACTAAGCAGCGGGACGCCAGCTTTGGTACTGCTGTTCCTATGCGCCGGGTTCTGGTTGACCGTATTTATTTTCCGATGACATGATCGACTTTAAAATCGACACAACCGAGTTGCACCGGAAGATAACCGCGTCGCTGCCAGCAATCGAGCGGGACATGATGCGAGCGGTCAATTCCGCGTCCAAGACGTATGTCGACAAGGCGAAACAGGGCGAGTTCAAAGACCAGACTGGCCAGCTTCGGAATAGCATTAGCTACGTGATGATCGGTTGGCAAAACCGAGGCTATTACAACAAGGTGATGGCCGCGACGCCGTACGCGCTGTTTGTTGAGGAGCCTACGAAGCCGCATTGGATTTACCCCAAGGCTGGGTACAACGCTCCCGTGTCGTCACTCATGCCTGGCCAGACTAGGCGAGGTCGAGGCCCCGGGCCGCATATGCACACGGTCGGCGGAGGTCACGCCTTGCGGTGGAAAGACGCTGGCGGCAACGAGCACTTCGCTTCACGAGTTTACCACCCCGGCACCGCTGGGTTTCACTACATGCAACGCGCCGGGGAATGGGCGCGAATCAAACTCATACAAGAATTGCACGGTAATTTCGTTACCTTGCGCTCAGTTTGGACTCAATAATGATTGCGCCAAAAACACTATTACTCGTCGCAAATCCCTGGGCGGCTATCGATAGCGAGGGACGCCCGTGTGGCGCCTGCCGTCGTGACCCGGTGGAAGATAATGCTGCGCTCGGCCACATCGGGGCTCGCCTTGAAGCTGATCTAATCCGTCCGGGTTCGGTCCGTAAGATTGGCAAGCGTGAGCAAATCACCGAGCAACCTGTCTATGACAGACGATGGGTATTTGATCCAAATCCGGTCAAGCTCCCCAACACGGCGTACTACCGTGACCGCGCAGGCAAGGCTCCATACGAGCTGTTCCCGTCCGACGAAAAGACCGCGCGCTATCTCGGCTACAAGAGCTTCACGTCCGTCGCCGACCTAATCGAGGCGCATCGCAAGCTACGCGTTGCCGAGTTCGACGCACAACACGGCGCGGGCTCGTGGCAAGAGCTCGAAGACGCGCGCAACCCCAAGACTCCCACCGCACCGGCAACGGCCAAGAGCGGCAAATAACAACCCTTTGGAGGGCTTTAGATGGCTTCCTCAATTGTCATTCTCGGCTGGACTTCCGACGATAAAGTCCCCGGCGCGTATCGTGAGACGGTATTTGGTACCGGTCGACTCAGTGTCGGCGCGTACCCCGTCAAGCTGCTGATTACAGGCACCAAGCTCGCGACTGGCTCGGCTGTTGTCGACCAGGACATCGTGCCTATTTACTCGACCGCAGATGCGAACACGAAGCTCGGCGCAAAGAGCACGGCCAAGCGTCAGGCGAACGGAGCGCTCAATATCCCAGGCGTCAACCTTTACGCCGCGCCTCCCGCTGTTGCCGGTGGAGCCGTTGCTGCTACCGCGAGCGTTGTCATCGGCGGAAGCTGGACAACCTCTGGCGCCATCAAGTTCCGAATCGGCGGCGATTACTTCGAAGTCCCTGTTGGAGCGACTCAGGTCGCCACGGATGCCGGCACAACGTTCCGCACCGAATGCAACGCGCTCCCAGATGGTCTCGTTACCGCATCCGGTTCAACTGCAACGTCGACGATTACAGCCAACAACCTTGGCACGCAGGGGAATACGGTTCTCGTCTATTGGGACCTCTCCGAGGCTCCAGTCGGGCTAACCGTCGCTGTTACCGGCGGAACCGCTCTGCATGACCGTCTGGTGCCGCTTTCAGGTGGGACTGGCACCGAGAGCCTGGCTAACGTAATCGCGCTTCTCAAAGCCGATGTGTACGACTACATCGCGGTCGCTCAGGTCGACGCAACCAACGTTGGGCTCGTCGAAGCTCACATGGGTTCCGAGGCTGGCCCGACTATCTCGTATCTCGAGCACGCCATCGTTGCCAATACCGGGACGCTTGTCGCGGCTAGCTCTATTTCGCAGACCACGCTCAATGACTATCGGTCGTGCGTTCTCTGGTACGAAAACAGCGAGACGCACCCGTCGGAGCTCGCTGCTAGCGTCGGCGCTATCCGAGCCGTGACTGAGCCGAGCTCGCCGAATTTCAACTACGACGACTACCCGGTCCCTGGCGCAATCCCTCAGGTTTACGCCGCGGACAAGGCTCTCCATGCGACTCTCAAGTCGGCACTCAATAGCGGGCTTACGCCACTGACCGAAAAGAACGGCGTGGTCACAATCGTTCGCGGAATCGTCTCGCACTGCCTAAACGGTTCGTCTCCCGACTACCGTTGCCTCGACTGGGGAGACGCAATCGTTCCCGACCGAATCAGTAAAGAGCTCGGCGCGGAGTGGGTCGGAATCTTCAAGCCAGCCAACCCGTACGTCGGACCAGATGCGGTCGGTTCGGAAGCGGACCCGCCAGAAGGTGTTGGGACGCCTGGACGATGGAAGTCGTCGGTGTACGGAATTCTCAAAGAATCCGAGCGAGCCAACTGGCTCCAGGATGTTGACGCGAACCTGCCCGATGTCGAGTACGACAACGACCGAGCGGCCCTCGTGTGCGCAGTGCCTGTTGTGGTTCGTAAGCAGCAACACGCCATCGGTATCAGCGTTCGACAACAGGCCGCGTAAGGAATCACATGGCAGACATCATCAAACCAGCCAATATCTACGTCGACGGTAGCAAGGTAGCGACCGCTACCAGTATCGAGACGACGATTGACGCGCCTGGCGAGCTACAGATTACAGCCGAGGGCGTCATCGGTCGCGCCCAGGGTGTTGCAACGAGCAAGATCACGCTCAACACCATCACCACGTTCGGCGGAAAGTCCAACACGCAAAAGTTGCTCACCGCGATGCTCAACAACACGCCAATTAAGATCACGATTGGTGTTCAAGACGGCAAGATTCGTGAGTACAAAGAAATGTACTGTCACTCGGAAAAGTTCAGCTCCGACTTTGCTACCGGCAAAGCAACGGGGTCGTACGACTTCGAGGGTGGCAAACCAACCCTAACCGGGTAAGACTCCTGCTGGGACTGGCTTCGATTGGACGCCATAAGATGACGCGCGCTTCGTCGTCACCAATCACCTACCTGACCGCCGCTGACGGTCGCCTCTTCAAAAAGGTAATGTCATGCGGTTTAATCAGATTCCGGAACATCTCACCAGTGGCTTTCGTGCGCTCAAGATCATTGAGCTCCCGTTGACCACGCAGCCCCACGGCATCCAGGCAGACACGCCTGAGCAGCAAGAGGCAAGAGGTGGGACTGAACCGGTCAAGGTTATGGTGGGTCTTCGCGCTCTCACTCCGGGTGAGCGCGCGGACGTGCTAGCCTCTGCTCACGCTTATGCGGTGAGAAAGGGTGCTAGTGGGGACGTGGAGCAAGGCGCTGGATACAGCCAAGCATTGGCGGTCTACACAGTTGCAGCGGCCACGATCGATCCGGACTCGGACCGTCGTCGGCCGCTTCTTTTTTTTGGCGATACTCTAGAGGATGCGGCAAACACGATCCGCTCTTCGCCATTGATGACGGACGATATAGTCCTGTACCTGCGCGAAAGACAGGAATCCTGGCAAGATGAAGTGAACCCACAGGCTCTTACTGTGAAAGATAGCGAGCTGTACGACATCGCTAGGAAGGCTGCAGAAAGCGCTGATTTTTTGCACTTTATGCGGCCGGCGCTGCTGATAGCCTTAACTCGTACTTTGGCGAGTCTGCTGTTAACATCTCTCGAGGACAGCTCTACTATCATCTCTGCCTCTCAAATGGTTGGAGAAAACTCGAGCGAGAGTCCCAAGAAAAAGCCGAAAAAAAGTGACTAGCCCCGCTCAACCAAGCAGCCCTAACGACTTGTTTGTGACAGCAAACTCGCCATGAAGCTCGATAGCGGAGATGTCGTAAGCGTGGGCGGCCTCTTCTGGTGTCGAGTAGATGCCAATATACTTTCCATTTCCGTTGACACAGATGTCAGCTTGCCACCTTTTGCTAGCACCGTGCCATGACACGCCTTTGAAACCGCTCTTGTTGTCCGTTCGTACGCCGACATTTGTGTTATTCTGGCCCTGCGTGCAGATGCGTAGATTCGATTTCTGGTTGTCTAGCGTGTTGCGATTCCGGTGGTCAACCTTCTCACCCGGTTTCGCAACCATAATATATCGGTGCATGCTAATCATGTGCCGCTTCTCGCCTTTTTTACGTGGCGACATTCTCGCGGCGTAGTAAGATTTTGCAGACTGGTTCCACATTGCGTACCACTTGTACGCATTCAGCCTCTCGAAATCCTCATCGTCTACGAGAGCAAACTGTCCCTGGGTTAGCTTGATACGTTTCACGCGCGAACCATACCACGCTGCCAGCAAGTCGTCAAGTCGCGCGCCACTCGGGCTAGATTCAGAATAGATCAGTCGCGCCCAACATCACGCCTTCGTTGCCATTTGCGCGACTGATCTTCACCTTGAGAATGGATTCTATGTCTGCCTTCTCTCAGTTAACTGAGCACGTCTCGGTGCCGCCCCGCAAAACAGTCGTTATCCGTGCCGAGCACTGGGCTTCGACTTTCGGTGACGCGCCCGCCAACCCGATCAAAGTGGGCCTTCGTCTCCTGTCTATCGAAGACCAGGAGACCATCCGCCAGGTCGCGAACAAGGCCGCCCTCGACGCGATTAACGCCGACCTTGACGCCCAGATTGCGGCTCACAACGCCGTGTTAGTCACGACGGTAGCGCGCGCGATATGCAGTGCGAAAGATGCGCGGCGAGGTCACGACTTCTTCTCGTCACCCGATGATCTCCTTCCCATCGCGTTAACAGAATCGTCACTAAAGTGGCTATTTGACGAGGTTGAAAAACTAACGGTCGAATGCTCGCCAATCTTTTCCGAGGCTGACGATAACGACGTTGCGGACGTCTGTGCGGCCCTTAGCGATGGCGCGTTGAACCGCCTGACCGAATCTGACCCGGTAAAAGCCGCGAGGGTAAGACGGTACTTAGACTTTGTTTTGACAGAACTTGACGAAACTTAACCCATGGCCAACGATATCGTAGTTAGAGTCGGCGCGGTACTGGACCGCTCATTCGATGTCGTCATGGGCGAGGTCGAAAAGAAGGCCGAGCGGGCCCGGCGGGCAATTGGGAGAGGGGCAGCGGGGGCACAGTCTCCTATTATCGGGCTTGATAAATCGTCTCTTGATTCATTTAGGAACATCGAGACGCACGCGAGGCGCCATAGCTCTAAGCTCCGCGCTCTATTACAGGAACAGGTAAAGGCTAACGCCGCCGCTGCCGCACAGCGTGTTATTGATAATCAGCGCGCCATGGCGGCCGAGGAGCGGGCCGAGCAGGCGCACCAGCTCAGGATTGGTCGCGCGCGTGCACAGTCAGCTGAACGGTCGATGCGAGAGACGGTCGTCGCCGCAAGAAAAAGAGAGCGAGAAATAGACCGGTTTGCGACGCGCACAAGCCACCGCGCGACGCGATTCTTCTTCCCGCCGCCCGAAGGTGCCTTGGGCTACGCTAAGCGCACTGCGCTCGATATATCGCGCGGGGCGGGGGTCGACTTTTCGCTCTCGTCTGGCATCGGCAAGGCCCGTGAACGCGAGGCTGCCGCGGTCGCACTAAGCAACCAAGGGTGGAATCCAGACACCAAGTTCGAGGACAGAATCAGCGCAACCGAGCTTCGGGCCACCGCGAAGGCCCAAGCGGCGCGTCTTGGCCTCAAGGGCGAGGAAGACGTGATGGCGGCCATGACCAAATTCACCGATGTGACCGGTGATTTGGCGACAGCCAAGGCCGTTATCGGCGACATTGGGCTTCTGGCTCGTGCTTCGGGCACAAATCTTGAGGAAGCGGCATCGGCTGCGGCGGACATGAGCGCTCAGCTACCCGATTCGATGGACTTGGAGACCCGTCGGGCCGCGATGCAGAAACTCCTGAACGTTGCGGCGATGGGTGGCAAGCGTGGCGCGGTCGAAATGAAGGACCTTGCGCGCTATATGCCTAAAATTGTGTCGTCTGCTGGCTCATTTGCTGGTGATCCACAGGACGCAATGGTCAAATTGATGGCCATTTCTCAGGTATCGCGCCGTTATGGCGGAGCGCCGAACGCCGCTGTGGCATCCACGTCCGTCGCGGCGATGGTTAACACGCTAAAAACCCCTGCTCGCGTCAATCAGTTCAAGGCGCACGGCGTAAACGTCTACGATGAGCAGGGAAAGCTTCGCGACATACAGGCGATCATCAAAGAATCGATTGTAGCCGCCAAAAACCCGGTCGAATTCAAGAAAATGTGGGCAAACGTGCAGGGCGCCCGCGCGGTTGAGGGCTTCCGGACGATTTATCAGAAGGCGGGCGGCGGAAAGTCTGGTCTAGAGGCGATCAACGCCGAATTTGCCAAGTTCACCGCGGCCCTAGACCCCGAAGCTCAGAAAAAGATGCTAGCCGAGGTCACCGGGACCACGGAAGCGACCGCTAACCGATTCCAGCAGAAATTGGACGAGGTTACCGAGCGTATGGGCAACACTTTGCTTCCGACGCTTGAGAAACTTGCACCAACGGTACTCCAGTTGACCGACGCGTTCGCGAAAGCGGTAGCGTGGGCCACTGAAAACCCCGGCAAGGCAATCACCGCGGCAATCGTTGCGTCAATTGCTAGGGCCGGCCTTGAATCTGGAATCCGAATGCTCATCGACCGCGCCGCGACCGCGATGCTCGGCGGCGGCGCCGGCCAGGTTGCTGGCGGCGTAATTCGCGGAGGGGCTCCCGGTGCAATAGGTCGAGCTGGCTCAGCTGTTGGCGGTGCCCTGTCTGGTGGCATGGGACCGGTTGCGAATACGATCGGTGTCATCGGTGTCGCAGCGGCATCGTTCACCATCACGAGTGCGATTCTCAACTCGACCAACACTACCGTTCAGGAGTCACGATTTCGACAAGCCACGTCCGGTAACGACATCGTGTCCAGCTTTCAGAAGCAGTACGCGGAAGCGAAAACCGACGAGGAGCGGGCGGCAATAAAGAAGCGAGCCTTGTACAATATCGAACAAGACGAGTCTTCGCGCGGTCCAATGGACAAGTTGTTCGGTAACTCGGACATCTATTTCAAAACGGTTAAGGCCGTGGAAGACGCCGCTCGTGAATCCGATGCAGCCCGTCAACGCGGCACCGAACAGCAGCAGTATCAGCAGTCCACTGGTCAATCTACGCTCGCTAGTGACATCTCGATAGCGGTCGCGAAGGAATTGACCGGCGTAATGCAGAAAACGCTGACCGTGCGCGTCACGAATACGGACGAGTTCAAGTTCTCGAACATTGTCGGAGGCGGGACCAGTGAAGAGCCGCCGAGGTTCTAACCATGGCCTACGCAGCATCACGAGTAACCAAAGCGTGCTCTTTCGATGGCGTTCGATTCCCTGTCCTGTCCTGTCGGGTCAAGGGAGCAATGCGCAATCACGAGCACGTCTACCCGCATAGTCCAGGGGCGGCAATTGAAAAGCTCGGGCGCGACCTCTACAAGATAGAGATTGTCCCGTGCTTCCAGGATAATCTAATCCCACCCGAGTACGAGGGGATTTGGCCGCAACGTCTATCGCACTTGCGCGAGAAGTTCGACGCGGGCAAGACCGCTGACCTCATCCTGCCAACGGTCGGCAAGATGCGCGCGATGGCGACTAGCTGGGAACAGGAATTTAACCCGGCCAAGTCGCTATCGGGCGAGTCGGTAACATGGCAGTTCGTTGAGGACCAGGAAAATGCGCGACTGCTAGCGGCATCGTTCACATCTTCGAAGGGCCTATCGCAAGCGGTCACGTCCTTCAAAATTGCCGGCAACTCGCTAAACCCGAAGCCGTCGCTTTGGGACATGGCTGCCGGCGCAATTGATATCGTCCTGTCGTACAAGGGACAAATCGAGCTGTACTCCGCTCTGGTCGAGTCGAAGCTTCAGTCCGCAATATCGATGTTTGGCTCGCTATCTGACCAGGCCTCGGCTCTATCCGACCCGAGAAACGCATTCGCACTCGAAGCGTTGACAGAGCTATGGGCACAGACCATGGCGTTTTACAAGGACCAGAAGCAGACTGGACTTGTTTTCAAGTTCAAGAGAACGCCGCGGGATATGGACATCGGCCAGGTCTCGGTCTGGTTATACGGCGACAGCGAGATGGCGAGCGACCTGCTTTCTCTTAACGCATTCGTTGACCCTTACGCGATTCCTTACGGAACGAACGTTCGATACTACGAAGTCAAGTTGTAATGACCATCGTAAACGCAAATACCGAGCTCGGCAGCGATGACGATATTGTCAAGCTGTACATTAACGGTAGCATAACCAAGTACACGAAATACAACGTGACGCTTGGCATCATGGCGCAACCGTCGACGTTCTCGGTTTCGCTCGGGTCTGGCGATGTGGCGGGTGAGTTACTCAAAAAGATGACCCCGCGTAGTCTTGTCGAGCTCTACGTGGGGCCGACTCGTGTGCAGTGGGGCATCGTCGAGGACGTGTCCGCGTCATCGGGCGGTGGCGCTACCGAGGTAACGCTATCCGGTCGCGACTGGATTACGCCGCTCGTCAAGACCTACGTCCGTGCTGAGAAATCGTTCGGGGTCGCGACGTACTACGACCTGACTCGCCAGGTGTTGGACATCTGCGGGCTCGCGGACAGGCCCCTCGACGGCAACAACGACGTTGCAAGGCAGAAGGCGACGCGCTCCGTCAAGGTCAAGGCCGAGCCCGCTACGGACGTCGTGGAGCAACTGGAGACCAACGCCGTCACGCGCCCTGGTACCAAAATCGTATACAACCGCATCGTCGCTAAGCTCGGTCAGACCTGGTGGGATTTTCTCAAGAGCCAATACAAGCAGGTCGGTCTCTATCTCTGGGCGACACCAGACGGCGGATTCGTTCTCGCCAGGCCCACCGCAAAGCAACGTCCGCTTTACTACATCCGCCACGGCAGAGGAATAACACGCGACCAGTGCAACATCACCTCGCTACCCTACCAAAACAAGACAAGCGGGCGCCACTCCAAGTGCACCGTTATGTCGCGGGTTGGTGGGAAGAAGGGGCGCGGGCAGGTCTACGGTGATTGGGTAGACGCTGAGATGGTTAGCTACGGTTTCGCGGACGAAATCGTAATTCACGACAATGACTGCAAGACCGTCGCTGCCTGCGAGTACTTAGCGAAACGCACGCTAGCCGAGGAGCGCCGGGCCAATTGCTCCATCACCGTCACCGTTAGCGGTCACACGACACCCAGCCTGCTCGATAGCGGGCAGATGGTCGTGTGGATGCCCGACACGATGGTGACATTACGGAGCGAGGAATACGGTTTTGAAGACGATTTCTACATCGAGGAAGTGACGTTCTCGCGTGGTCCGCAAACGACTACGACACTCAAGCTAATGCGTAAACTCGACCTGATTTACCTCGGCGAGTCCAATCCCGACGACGAGCTGCATAACCAAGACGCAACTCAGCGCGCTAGAGCAGTCGACCTTCGCGTCGGTAGCTCAGCGGCAACCGACTCCTCTGCCCCTGGTGATATCCCGGTAGGCGAACTTACCCCCATATCGAGCTAGCTCATGCCCCTAAGCACCACCGAACTTAAGCAATCTCTCACCACTCTGGCGCAAGCGGCCGTTAAGGGTATCTCTACCGCGACCGGTGGCGCACCCCCTCCCGGTGGCCCACAAGGTGTTTTCGACGTCTCCAACAACGGCTTAGAGTGGAAGCCGACCGTTCGTGTCATCGCCGGCTCAGGAACGCTCTTCTCTGTCGTTGATGGGGAAGCTACCATCACCGCGGCCAACCTAGGCACGGTCGAGTACGCGACACAGGCCATATTCCGCGCGTCGCCAGTACCAGCCGACGGGGCCGTGTTCCGTATCGTGTCGCCACCCGGAGAATATCGCTACTCGACATCCTCGGGCGCTGGTTGGGCTGATGATGGCGACACGATTCTAAAGCCCGATTCGATTCCACTTGGTTCAAACGGGCGCGCGTTTTCGACCCGCGCATCGGAGCACGCAGCAACGTTCACGGCCGCGCGCGCGATGAAGGGGTTGTACGGTCGCGCTAAGCACGTGCATATCGAGAGTCACACGACGTTCGGTGACGGTGGCGGTGGGGTTTTCGACGTCAAGGCCATCGGGGCTTACGTTGACGACGATGGCACAACGCTCGTCGCGGCCAGCTCGGCTCTGATCCGACGGGACATCACCGGAGCTGTCGACCCGCGATGGTTTGGCGCAGACGGTCGATATGTTTCTGGCGCAACACCCGACTCTACTGCGGCATTTATCGCGGCACTGGCTTATTGCGCGGCCGACCCGAATAATAGACCGCTGCGCATTCGACGCGGAACGTATCTCATTACAGATGAGCTAGATATCGTTTCCCATATGACGATCAAGGGCGAGGGATACGGGTCTAGAATCTGGTTCAACGCGCCAACGAAAACGCTGTTCACATTCGGTCGACTTGCGGCGTGTTGGGCTGTTACGCTGCGTAACTTCGTAATTACCGGCCCAACATCATGCGGTTTTGCCGCTCTTGAGGTTGTTGATTCACTGCTCGATTTCGACATAAAAATCAAAGTGGCCGGCGGTTTCAGCTACGGATTTTATGGGCAGCAGGTAGGCGGACTTGGCGCGGCTGTTCAGTGGGGGACGCTCCACCTAGGCACGATGTTAAATTGGGGCGGCCCATGCCCAGGGAATTACATCTACCTCGATGGGTATTTCAACGCGTGTCACATTATCTCCCATACATCCCACGTTCCGGGTATTGCCGTCCACTTAATCGGCGGGACACCGGGGACTGGCCATGGGCATTACAGTTCGATCACGGGCACCGCACAAGGCTGCGGACAAGGATTCTTGCTTGATGCTTGCGATGGGACCCGCTTTATCGATTGGTATGACGAAGGTAATACTACCAATAGCAAGATTCAAAATTCTTACCGCGTCCGACTGACAAGCGGCGCCGGTGATATAGTCCTGCAAGACACAGACGGGATCCGCGCCGAATCATGGCTCGGAGTGGTGACCTCAACCGACGGTGTGAATAAGCGCCGTGAAAATGTCTCATCGTGGATGGGGGTCAACCCGGTAATTCGCGAGAACGCTTCGGAAATTACGCTAGGTGGATATTGGCAGACGACAACGGGTGCCACGGTAAATCCAGCAGCCTTCGCTGTTGACGACCCTCCAAATCTGTTGTTAAACGGCGACTTTTCCAGGTGGCGATCAGCCGCCGATCAGCAAATTGTAGGATTTACGGGCAACTATAAAGCTACACGTTGCGGAGATGGGCAGACCGACACGGCCCGAACATTGCTTTGTGCAAACAGTGCAATCATCGAGAACCCGACAGGGGACGTCACCTACCCGCTTGGTTTATACGGAAACGTGACCGGCCCGCTCCCGGCTCATTTGATCGGATGCAGTGCGACTGTGCTTTTCAAAGCCAAGGTGATCACAGGTCCGGGATTTGGCTTTGCGCTCTACGACACCACGTCCTCGTCGCTAGGAGCGACATCGTACGGGTCCATGCTGTGCGAAGATGGATGGACCGTCCACTCGGCGACGTGTGAAATAACATCGGCGATGATCACTAACGGCATCCGGGTTGCTGTTGGCGCGGTAAACGGCTCGCAGATCCGTCTGTCCGAGATGCACGTTTCTATTTCGTCTACTGCGCCGAGATATTTCACTAGATGCAGCGAGCGCCTTGATAAAAAGGCCCGCCTTGGTCTCAATGGGTTGCTGGATGTTCTGGTAACAGAAGTCCCAGCCGGAGCAAACGATCCAATATGGTCGCAACCGTGGCAGGTGGGTGATTTCGCCAGACTAGTGACACCAACCGTAGAGGTAACAGGTGTCCGTATTGGGTGGATTCGCTCAACGGCATCATGGTTACCGGTTGACATGGGGACGGTATAGTGATGCCAGCGATCGGATTAGGTTTGGGTCTGGGTTTATTACGGAGCGGAAGGTTTAGCACTCCGCAATTAAACGCGCGGTTACTCAATATTTACGGTGCTGGACTCACAGATCTCTGGACGGGTGACGGTGTTGTGTTCAATGGATCGGAACAGGCAACGGGTTGGGTCGGCGGCGTAAACGCACAAGCATTTACGCTTTTCGGGACAACGTACTATAACAAGACTTGCGTAAATGGTCGCGTTGGAATCCTGTCGCCCGCAGCGACGATAAAGGGGTTTCTACACGCTACGCTGCCCGCGTCGAAAAGTTTAGTCGTCGTTGCTGGTATGCCAGCGTTGCCGTCCGCAGCACAGCATGAACTAGCTCTGGTAGATGGAGTAACCGGCCCGGATGCGTCGCTGTTGGTCACGGCTGGATCAAGCACCTGGTATGCGTCCGGGTGGACACAGTATCGAGACGGCGTAGCCACAAACGCGCTTGCGACAGGGATCCATGTGTACCAAGCCGATAAAGCCGCAAACACTACAGTTGGGCTCAGGGTCGGCGGGTGGACTGGAGCAGACACCGCATACCCTGGAGAGATACTGGCGGTGATGGCCTTATCTGTCGTGCCGACAGCAGAGCAAAGGGTATTACATACCGCTAACTTTAAGTCCTACTACGCAATCCCCTAGCCCATGACCGCCCCACTCCCATCAGGACGCCGCCCGTACCTTCCGGCGGCGCCCTACTATGACGGTAAAACCCGCGATTGGTTGTTGGACTCCAATGACCAGTATCGCGGGATTCACCCGAACGATGAAGGGATGGCGATGTCGTTTGCGATGGCCAAGGGCGAGTGCAGCGCGGCACCCGACGTTGGCAATTCGCTGGGCGACATCCCATACGTCACCGCTGACGATATCGCGGCGCAAATCGAGACGCTTGTCTTGACCGCTTATCCTTGCTCCCGGTTAATCGCCGAGGGCAAGGTGAGGATAGACTCGATACAACACGAAGTGCGCAACGAAGATAACGGCTTAGCGGTCGTCGTGAACTACACGAATCTCGATACGTCATCGCGCGGAACCGCAAACTGGTACACGTAAAATGGTCGACCTAGTTGTAAAATCCAGGGAAGAGTGGCGCGATTACTGGCTGAGGTGCTATGCGAATCGCAACCCAGACGCCGACGTTGGTCCGGGTAGCTATCCGTGGCTACGCGCGTCGGTGCAAGCCGAAACGCTGACGATTCTGTCGGCGGATGCGCTAGCAATTTCCGACTCCATCCCGCTCGATAATATGACGGGCAGCCAGCTTGACGCCAAATACGGTGACAAGTTGCCGCGTAACCTGGAGACGAATGCGTCGGGCTATATCACTGTTTCGACGGGAAGCGCAGGGTCTGCAATTGTCATCGGTGACCCACTCGTCCATGCGTCGACGCGCAACCAGTACGAGGTCACATCCGCCAGCGCAACATTCACCAATGGCCAGCAGATTGCTGTCGAATCGGTTGACCCAGGCGTTGGTCAAAACCTGACACCGGGCGAGGTCCTGCAATGGGTGTCGCCACGACCTGGATGCTACTCGACGGCGGTTGTTTTTCAGGCGCCAGACGGGAACGGCCTCATTGGCGGACGCGCGGTTGAGTCGGACGACGAGTACCGTGAGCGAATCCGAGACTTCAATGCGTCGCCGATTGGTCACGGTAACGAGGGCGATGTGCTCGCGCTAGTTGAGAGCAGCCGAGAGCACGGTGTACCGGTAGAGAAATGCTTCGTCTACCCAGCTGCGCTCGCTCCTGGTTCTTTATCGTACGTATTCACGGTCAAGCGTGACAACTACTGGGAGTCGCGACAGCCATCTAGCGCGCAGATTACCGACGTTTTCGCGTATCTCACCGGGAAACTCCCCGGCGATTTCTCGATAGTACCCGCCGCGCTATACACCACTGATTGCACCGTCGATATGGCCGTCACCATCGACCCGCGTTACGGTCAGTGGTCAGACTTCGCGCCTTGGCCGGCATACTACGCGCGCACCGCTGGACAGCTAGTTGTTGGCACGGTAACGAGCGCTACGGCGTTCCAAATTGTAACCGATGACGCGGACTATACCGGTGTGACGGCGCCTGTGGTCGGAAACACGATTGCTGTGTTCGATTTCGCTCTTGGTGTTTTCCGAAAGAAAAAGTTCCTCACGGTTTCCGGCACCGGTCCGTGGACGATTACGTGCGACACGACGGCGAATCAATCGGACACGACGTACGCTCCGTACGCGAACCAAGCCATCTCACCGTGGTTCGACGCAATAAACTCGGTAGCGACAGAGGTCGGGCAACACGTTGCTAGCCTCGGGCCAAGCGAGAATGTGGTAACATCATCGCTACCAGAAGACGGGACGCGTATGGCACGCCAACCGAAGGCGTACCCGGACCAGTGGGACAATCATCTGACCGATGCCGTTGCGTACCGAGTTAAGACAAACGTCCCGAGCGCCGCTTCGTGCTCGCTACTCGCCGCCACACCGTCCACGCCAAATCTAGGGTCGATTACCGTTAATTCGATTCTATCACTCGTTGACCTTGCTATCTACCCAACACCATAATGACATCACCAGCATATCCAGTTTTTGAGGGCGACGGTGGAGCAAATACACCGAAGCGGCCCACGGCATCGGTTGACCTTGGTGGGTTAGACTTCGTGGATTCAGTGAAGAATCCACCAAAAGACCGCGAGAGATTGGCCGCGTCCGACTACATGCAGGCAACAATGAGCCTTGAGCGCGTCGCGCGGATGTTGCCTGTGCTCATCGCGGATGTCACCGGAGAAACCGGAACGCCATCCACTGATACGGTTATCTCGGTCAACGACGCATTGACCACGGTCAACGTTGTTACGACTGAGATTGGAACTGGCAAATATCGGGTCACGTACCCGACTGGTAAATTGCCGACAGCGAACTGTTCGCCAGTTGCACAGGTGATCAAATCTAGCGGGGCAATCGCTAGCGTTGAGGTGAATGCCTACACCGCGACTACTGTCGACGTGTGGGCATATGATTTCGCTGGTTCGTTAAGCGCGAACTCGGTTCAGTTTAAATTACTGGTATACTAATGTCCCAATGGTCAAACTTTGCTCCGTTCGGCGAGTTCGCGTTTAGCGGCACGGACTCCGAAAGCGAGAAAATCTACAACGCGCAAACCAAGGCCCTTGGCCCAGCGTTTGAGGGCGCGGTCGGAGAGGCTGAGACCTACGCGGATAGCATGTGCTTTGGCGCCGCTAGATTGCAGCTACAGGCCGCCGGAGCACAGGACGACCCAACGCAGGTTAGTTACCTAATTGACGCGCTAGAGAGCGACTGGCGCGTGTTCTCGGCCCCGGGCGCGACGATTGGGGAGAGGCGGGCCGCTCTAGCTTTCGCAATGGCGAGCGCGACCGGCTCGTTTACGGCGGCGGTAACAGCTGGGCTAACGGTTTTGCTCGGGTCGCTATTCGTCCATTTCCGCCCAATGGACCGTGATATTCTGGACGAGGTGTCATCAAACACGACGTTCCCGATTCATTCGCCGCCGGTCGGCACGGCAATCAAGTCGATAGTCATCACCACGGCGATTATGCCCGGCGTGTTAACCGTCAATTACACCCGCGTAATCGACGACGGCAACGGCATATTCCCGGGCGAACAGGTCGTGGTAAATCCGGGTGTCAATGGCATGGAGGATGTTGTCGAGGTCACCGCGTCAACACCGACGACGTTTACGGCGACCTTCACGCTGCCGCAAGACGCCAATATACCAGCGCGCACCGGTCCGTATACGCGGTGGACGTCGAACCAACGTCACTCGCTCGTGGTTGTTGACGAGTCGGTTCTGACAAATAATACGCTGCTCGTTAGGACCCACGAGTACATGCGTCGCGTAATGCCATCCGTTTCGACGTGGATTGTCTGCGCCGAGACCATCCCGGGTGTCGTTGGGCCGTTCACCGTCGGCCAAGGCCTTATCGGCCAAACGCCGCTCGGCGAAGACCCGTCCTCAGTTTGGGCTGATACTCGCAAAACCGACTTTCTCCCGGTGCAGGACTTTGACGGGGCGTATTTGGTTATGCCGCTCACCGAAGACGGCACAAATTACGGCGTCGCCGGCGGGTCACTGGCCACGATTGGCTCGCCAACATACACCTCGGAAGGACTTGTGTTCGATGGCGTTAACGACTTCGGAGCGATCGACCAAGCTTCAACCCCGACCACATATACTATTGTTTTTCACGCTAAGTTCCCTGTTATAACTACCGGCTTATTCCCCGTTGTATTTTACAGCACCGACCCGGAAATTGAACCAGCCGGCGGCGTTAGCATTAGCCGCACACTGTATTGGCAATGTATCACAAACGATGGCGTAGAATCGGCCGCATCCGCTATCACGTCTGGTTCTTTGTGGCATACGTTTTCGATCGTTAAGGACGGGATGACCCGTAAATTCTATGTGGATGGTGCACTGGTCCACACCTCGACACTAGCATCTAGCGCCACCGGCTCATGGATTAAGCTCGGCGGCGGGAGTGACACAGCAACCAAAGCACAAATGACAATCCGCAATCTAGTTTCGTACTCAAGCGCCCTGAGTGATGCGAATCGCGCACTAGTTGAGGCGTGGTCTGCAAACAACGGGATTCTCGTCGAGGTCCCACTCGCCCCAGGACCATAAAACATGTCACATTTCGCTTATATCCGAGGCTCTCTAGGTTCCTGGGCAACAGGGACCGCTGTAACTCAGGCCGAGTTCTGGCAAATGGACCAGAACATGTACCGCGCTATCAACGGTGACGCTGGAGGTAGCTGGGCCCCGTCATCCGCTATCGTTATTGGTGGAAGCGGGCTCACCGTGAGCGGTCCGTTTGCTACGTCCGGGAATACCACAATAGGTGACGCTGCTGGCGATACACTGACCGTAAATGCGGTGTCTTATTTTTCTGACGGCGTTACCATGGGCAGCGACTCGGCTGATTTGCTACGGGTAAATGCCTCCGCGACATTTGCGGCCGGTGTTATCGTTGGTGTATACTCATCCGATGTGCTTACCGTTAACTCAACGTCGTCATTCTCTAATGACGTGACAATTGGATCCGACTCAACCGATACGTTAACCGTTAATTCTACGGTTGATGTGAAAAATAACGCAACCATCGGGGCTGATGGAACGGATATACTGACGGTTAATTCGGCGGCTACGTTCGTTAATGATGTCGCGATTGGGTCTAGCTCCGGAGACACACTTACTGTTACGGCTACAACGACATTTAACGAGTCTGTCACGCTTGGGTCCGGAGCTGGCGACGATATGGTCGTCAACGCTACCGCGCTGTTTAACAACGGCGTCACGCTTGGCTCGTCATCGACTGATGCTCTTACCGTTGCTGCGACGACTACATTTAACGGACCAGTAACGGCCGCCAACTCGATGTGGCGCGATACATACGAGCTGATTTCACTTGTCGACGATGCGCAGACGCGCAACGAGACGACGGCAAATTCGCTTATCGTGTCGAATCTAAACGGCGCAAATCGCGTCATAACACTGACGGCTACCGGAGGATTTTCAAACATCGTAAAGCATGTCGCGAACTCGGCTCCGGCATATCAGTTAACGGTGGTGGACAGCTCTAGCGGTAGGACATTGGGCGTGTTGGCGGTTGGACAGGGGATACGCGTGCTTATGGTAGCTGGCAGTTGGTACAGCGCCGGGTAACCAATCGGTTACATGCCGGGTCTTCGCGCAATCGCTAACAGTGCGAGCTCCCATATCACAGCGAGACACACGGACACTTGGACCGGATGACTTGCGCCAGATAGACGAACGGCGACACCGATTAGCGCCGGGATTGCGATGTGAACAATAAGTCGGTTCATTTCATTTCTCCTCTTTCAATCTGCATTCCGAGTTCGAGTTCCGTAATTCTATTCGCCTGATACAGGGAATAATTCTCCAGCTTCCGAACATCTCTCCTTAGCTCCGCAACGACCAGAATCAGCGCGTCAATGTCGCCGTCAATATCCGCAACGTCGTTGACTAGCGTGTTTATGCTTGACTCGGTTGTCATGGATGCACCAAACGCACAAGGTGGCTCCGCGCCTCCAGTAACTCGTCAATGAGGCTGTCGATAGCATCGACGTCAATCGTACACATCGCGATTCGACCGGCGTTATCGCGCACGCTGATACCGGCAACGCCCCCGCTAGCGCCGACGGATGCGCCGGGACGCGTATCCTCCTCAACGGCGCGCTCGTGGGCGGTTCGGATTTCGTGCAATAGAGCTTGATGTGTCATTCGTCCTCCAGTAGCATGTCAGCGATTGATTCGTAGTGGCGGTCACGGGCGGCGCGAAGTTCGATTACACGTTCGCGCTCGGATTCTGACATATCAACTCGGTCGTAAAATCGCGTCTTCGTCCAAGGTGGATAGTCAACCGCATCATCAACGCGATTGCGGGTGAGCATGTCCAGCGTGTCGTTGATTGTCGCTACCGGGAAGGCCAGTCCGACGATTCGACGCGTTCGCCAGCTCGATTCTTCAGCGGTCAGCCCGAATCCACGCGACGCAGACTCGGGCGTCACCGTTGACCATGTTCCAAGTTCAGAAGACCAGCTCACGGTTCCCTCAGGTCGACTACAGCAACGCTGTCAAGCGCGCCATCCAATAGGTCGAGCGAGATTTCAGCGGCCAGCCTAACGTCACCTGGGTCGCGCAGGGACACGTCTGGCACGTTGACCTGGTGCCGTCCGTAGACGGCGTGGTAGAGTTCGACGGTTGGCAGACCGTCCATTGGGTCGGTGGATATTGTAATTTGATTCATTTGGCTGGTCCTGGTTTGGTGAGTTTCTTGAGCTCGTCGACAACGTGTCGCAACATTCCTGCGCGTCTGTTCGCAAGTATCAGTGCACCACGAGCCTTGCGACCTTCTCCGTGCCACACGGATGCCGAGTATCCGTTCTCGCCACGTCCGCGCTTTGTCATCTCGACGGCTAGCCGCTCAAGTCCAGGTAACTCGGAGCGCTGCTTACGTAGGTCTTTGCGCGCGCGCTCAAGCATCCATTTTGCAATTACCGGGTCAAGCATCTGATTACCTAGCGTGAAACAGGCGAGCCATGTAGCTTCACATGGCTCGCCTTAGTTGATTAACCGGAACCGTAACCGTAACCGGAACCGTCACCGTAACCGGAACCGGAACCGTAACCGGAACCGTCACCGTAACCGTAACCGGAACCGGAACCGGAACCGTCACCGTAACCGGAACCGGAACCGTAACCGGAACCGTCACCGTAACCGTAACCGGAACCGGAACCGGAACCGGAACCGTAACCGGAACCGGAACCGGAACCGTCACCGTCACCGTAACCGGAACCGGAACTAATTGCAACTTCAGTGATGGCGAAGTCGGACTGATCTAGTACTAACCAGATCATTTCCCTGGCTCCGCAGCTGGCTCCGCACGTAGAGATTGCATGGCAACTGCGGAGCAGTATAGGATTCCGCAAACCTCGGTCATTTCTGCCGGCTGCGACATTTCGGCGGAAAACTTTCGGTCGAATTTTTGGGTCAACCCAAATTCTGCGATATCTGGCAGAGTGAACCGACTGGACCAGCTCCACATCTGTCGAGCGCGAAGCAACGTTACGTTGCGGCCATCTTTTGCCTGGATGAATCCACACATTACCCCCTGTTCTCGAGAGCGAACGATTGCGTACTTGAGACCGTCAAGCGCAGCTGGCTTCGACACGGAATCCGCGCGAATGTAGCTGGTGTTGTTGAGTGTGATTGTCTCTAGATTTTCCATTTGTTCTCCATACACTGACACCCGGAAATCCCGCCACAGCGTTACCTGTGTTCGGGCTTTGGGCCTCTCTACCTCGGGGTGCGGGTTCCGCTGTCCTCTAGCGGTTTCCATTTGGTGGCGTCTTTAGGTTCCGTCTTGCCCCGCTGTTTGTATCCCGCTGCGATGCGGCCCGATTTCTATCCCGGAGGAACCGGCGTCGTGATGACAGGTTTCAATCTATCAGAAACGCGTCACCGTGCAAGATGATTTTGCGTTGTCGAGTACTATTTCGTAAACGCCAAGTCCTGTCGGTAACTTAGGCGACCTGAGTGCATACGCCAGCGGACTGAACTTTGGCAGGTCGACATGGTGCCGCGGCTCCGGTTTCGCATCTCATCACGCCCTCGCTTTTAGGGTCGCCACCAATCGTGCCATCCGTCGCGCTGCCGCCATAGCCTGACGTTCGGCGGACTCGACCGTGAGTTGCTTGGTGAGGTTGCTGGCGTTGGCTTTTTTGGTTGTCGTGGTCATGCTAGATGCTACTGCAAGCCGCGTGCTAGACTCGACAAGAAAGTGACGGCTCATGATTACAGTAGGTTACGGAGACCGGTGGCGCTAATGGGTGGGTAAATTCTGACTTGGATACCCGGGGCAGTTACCCATTGATAGGCTGTTCAGTGTTGAACTCGCTGGCGTGCCTATCCCAAGGTCGATTCCGATGATGGTTTCGATGGTCATTGGTTCCTTTCAAAACATCGACAACTGGCGGGCATCGCTCATGGGCGGCTCTCGCGCGATCGGTTCGTCATCGTTCGTCCAAATCGCCTCTTTGCACTCTTTGCCGCCCGAGTTACGAACAGCCGCGCATGTTGCTAGGTGGCGAAACGGCAACCAATCCGCCCCTTCCCGCTCGCAGACGATCACCTGTCCGCGTCGCGAACGACACCATTGCGCAAGATGCGTGTAATCGGTTGGGTGTTCACGCCCAGCCCAGTAATGCTGCGCTAGGTTTTTGTACAGCGGGTCAACGAAGTGCGTGCATTCGATGTTTGGAAGTTCGGCGTATGTGCCGTTAATCACCTCCCAATGCTTAATCGAGTCGACTTGAGATGCAACCTTCTCGCGCCACTTGGCACACCAAAGGCCGTCGTTCTGGCCGTTTTTCCAGGACGTTAGAGTCTTGCGAAATGGTGACGTGTTGACGCAGCAACTAAGGAACAGTCGGGCTTCGTTGCTCACGTCAAGTGTATCGATGCTCTGTCCGGGTTCCATGAGCGGCAGACGCATGATGTCTTCAGGGCTTGACTTGATTAGATATGACCAAATCGTTGTTACCCTTGGATCAATGTCGCAAAGAATTACCTTCAGTTCCGGGTAATTTAGCGGGTACCCGGCGCCGCCACATTGCGAGTCTTCGATCGTGTCGTAGCGCGGGTTCGGGTACAGCTTAGCCGAGCGCGCCTTCGAGCCAAAGTACTTAAAGAACGGGGATAGCGCGGTCATCTCAACCCACGCCGCCCACATTCCTCACGCGATAGCGGCGCAAGGTTGGCTTCGATTTCGGATTGGGTTGGCAGGGTGACTTTCGCAAACCAGCACTCGTCACAAAGGTCCGGATGCTCATCGTCTGCGCCATCGCAGTAGCCGCACTGTCGCTTGCATTCACAACAGACAAACATCGGATCATCCGCGTCCGTCCACCCGTCGCAAACCTCAACCATCCAGGCGTGTGGACAGTCGGCCGTGGCGTCGGGGTCGCGGTTTGCGTGGTAGAGTACCTCGAATGGGTCGGTGTTGGCGGTCATACTCCACCAGTCTCAATGAGCCTCATCGCGGCGACGTGCCGTCCGACATAAGTCTCGACTACGTTGATTGCAATTCCTCTGGTCTCGTACGAGCCATCGACAGGGTTCTTCCCAATTCCAGGCCCGGTGATAACGGCTCGCCATGTGTCCGGGTCAACCAACGTCAGCACGGCGCAGGAATAGTCGCCGTGACTAGCATCGCTACGATACATCCCATGAGACCAGTCGAGTTTGAGTTGCGCTGTTTTTGTCATCGTTTTATCCCTAGAACCTGCGCCGTCGTCTGCTGCTCAATCGCTGACACTCGTTCCGCCGCCACGTATTGTGCAACGATGTCGAGAAGGAATGCGGCCTTGATTGTGAATTCGTCACCTTTCGCGTTTCGCATAATTGCGTCTCCGCTGAAATCGCTGCTGATGTTGGCACAGTTTCCGTATCCGTCTCGGTAATGTTGCATGGGCCCTCTAACGTCGCAAGCCCCTGCGCTTTCGCGTGAGGGGCCGGGTGTAATTGCACTCAGCAAACGGGAACGTAGTCGCTACTGGTCTGACGACCCCGTACTGAGTTGATGATCCAGCGGGCTCCGCCGGCGGCAACGGCCGCTTCATTTGCTAGGTCGTCGTCCTCATGTGTCGACTCGGGGCTAGCTCCCGATTTCGGCGTTGCGTTGTATCCGCCGCGGTCTACGATCACGTTCTCTGAAGTAAAAACTTGGCTGGTCATCTTCGTTTCTCCCTGCTGACAACCTAAGCATGTGCTATCAGTCTACCGAGCGCAATCTGAAAACGCAACAAGCGAGTCGGTAGTTCCACGGTCCGGACCGCTACTGTTCACTTGAGCAGCCCAAGAGACGCGTTGGTGACCGCGAACTCACTGTTATACCTTAACGCTGCTGTATCGTAAGCACGCGCGGCAGATTCGATTATTGAGTAGAGACCTAGAAACTTTTGCTTCCCGTTGACCTTAATGTAAGCTCGCCATTTTTTCATTTGCTTATCCCAGCATACTCCCTTGAAACCGCTTGTGTTTTCCGGGCTTATACCGGAATTAGCGGCGTTTTGTCTTCGTGAGCACAGGCGCAAACTCGATTTCTGATTGTCGCGCGTATTGTGTTTGATGTGGTCAACGGACTCTCCGTCTTTGGCATTCATGACCTCCCGGTGCATGTAAATTCTACGCTTCTCACCTCCATCGGCTTTTTTCGAGTTCCTCACCGCGTAGTACGATTTTGTGGACGGACACCACTTCGAGTGCCACTTGTGAAGAATTAATTCATCATAATCCTCATCGTCAACAAGCGCTACTTGTCCTTGAGTCAACGGTATAGTTTTCATATCGCGCGATATTAGCACAGACCAGAGCGCAAGTCAATCAGGCGTGGTTTGACAGGTGGCATAGTTCGTGCTATACTCCGACCATGTTTATGAGCCCTGGCAAAATTGTCAAACGCGACGAGCTTAAGCGGCTCGCTGTTCTAAAGCGTCAAACCGGAGAAATCCTCCGCATCTCGCTCGACCGCGCAACCGATAGCGACGGTGAGGCGTTCCATTTTGTGTCTCTCCGACCATGGCATCCGGTGGGTCCTGATCGCCACCAGCCAGCCTCGTTCACGATTGCAGTCCTCGCCGACGAGCTCCCGGCCATTCGTGACGCTATCACCGCCGCCATCGACCTTATTCCCGCCCACGAGACCGTCACCGAGCCGCCGCTCGAAAGCGCTTCCTGATGCCACCCACAACCCGCAATGGTCTACTCTTCGACATCGGCACCGTCGTGCACACGGCATACGATGATGAGGGCTGGCTCGGCGTACGAATCGACGGGTTTGGAGAAGAAGATGCAGGACTAGGTGATTCCGAGTTGCAGACACCTTTCGGTTTCACCTCGCGACCAGTAGATCAGACCGCAGAGGGCGGATGCGACGCAACCTACGCCCATGCTGGCAACTCGGAGTCGTTCGCTTGGTTCGGAACAGATCGTCGTTACTCCGCCAAGTGCCCGCCGCTTTACCAAGGCAGCTCAGCGCACTGGGCATCCGACGGCCAATTCCTCCTGCTTGACACCGAAAAGCACACGACGACGCTGTACGTTCCGCGTGGAAATCTAGCTCACGTGGTCACAGTTGGCGAGGACGCGAATGCGCAGGCCGTTATCAATCTCCAGCACCAAAACGGGTCGTACGTCACAATCAACGATGACGGCGTTACCGTTCGCGGTATCGGCGACGGTTTTATAAACGTCAACGGCAGCAAGGTCGCGCTCAACGGTGAGGTCACGACAACTGCATCGCTAACCGTTGGCGGGGTCGCTGGACTTCCCGTAGCGATGGCAATACCGCTAGCGACGGCGATTACGGCAGCTGCCGCGGCATTCTCGGGTGGTGGCGCGCCAGCAACGCAAACACAAGTGCAGGTTGCGTTGACGGCCATCGCGCTAGCTCTCAACACCGTGGCCAAGTCCCAAATGCTGGCGACCGTCTAGCATGACGACCAAGTGCCAGTTCCCGCCGGTACCGATTCCTGGGCTAGTTCCGCCTGCGATACCGATACCGACGCTACCGACGATTCCAGGCCCGCCGCCTGTCCCTGTGATTGGCGGTTTTCCGTTGCCTGGAGTTCCGTTGCCGACCATCCCCGGTCTCGTGCCGCCGTCGATACCAATCCCAGCTCTACCGACCATCCCGTCGCCTCCACCGGTACCAACCATTGGCGGCGTTGCTCTGCCAGGGGTTCCCTCGGTGTCAATCCCTGGATTGGTTACCCCAACGATACCAATCCCAGCTCTACCGACCATCCCCATCCCGACCGCCAACATCTGCCCGCTTGACGAGACCCCCCCATAATGACGAATTCCGTTACATTTACGCAAGGCTCGACGCCATCAGCGGCATCTTTCTCGTGCGCAGCTGGTGAGGATTTGACGATTACGATAACGATGCTGACGTCGGCTGGCGCGACTCGCGATTGCTCCGGTGGTCACATGACGTTTTCGTTTGGCCGCACCGGTCACCCTAGCACGCCGATTACCGTCACTGTTGCTGGGCAGACGAATGGTGTCCACACCGTTTCGGTGCCATCGGCGTCCACCAGGCTGCTCGACGGTCAATACGCGTGTGATGCATGGTTCACTCCTGCCGTGGGTGCGCCCGAGCGTGCCACCCAAAACTCTAGGCTAGAAATCACCCAGTCAATCGGCTCAGGCGACACGGAGCTAGAGGGGTGGTCTACCTGGACCGAGACCGACCAAAGCGCAGTGTCAGGCTCGTATCTTGACCTGCCACTACCGGATGAAGTTAACACATACGTATACGAAATGCAGCTCACGCTCAGGGGCGCCGTACATACCGGTTGGTATACGCGATTTCGAATGGTGGCCGGCGCTACGGTTGTGGCTGAAGCAACCGCCCCTGAATACGTCCGGACCGGTTCTCAATACTCGACGGCAACCTATACGATTGAAACAATTGGTGGATTGAAGTACCTGCGGTTTACTCTCGGTGGCGTCACTGAGACGCTCACGACCAAGATTGTCCGCTACCGAACGAGGCGCATCTAATGGCAACAATTTTCACGATAATCACCTTCATTCAGCTTAACCAAGCCGCAATCGTGGCGATTCAGCAGGCGGTATTCTTCGCGCTGTCGTCACTGTTCCAGATCCTGAAAATGCCCAGAACTAGCAAGTTTTTCGGTACGTTCGCTGTCGATGGCGGTCGATTGATTCGATGGGTTGGAGGACTCGGCATCGCGAGTAAGCCCAAGTCGTGGCTTGAGCTTGTCGCGAAGATGGCCAGTAAGCTCAAAGCAAACGCAGCGCTCCTACTGATTGCAATCGGGTTCGTTGCGTGCGTTGCGACAAAACCAGCCACGCCAACCACGGTCGAGATTGCCACAGCCGCCGTTAACCTAACCGACGAAGCGTTGGCTGTCGCTATCCAAGCCGACCCGACTCGCGAATGGTTGCCTGAAATTATCGCGGTCGAGCGAACCATGAATGCGATTCGATGTCGTGGCGACGTTTGCGACACGCTCCCTGCTCTGCAACTTGTGGCGACAACGACCCAATGTGAAAAGTGCTTCGAACTCGTCGCCGCCGCAAAGGATGCCTTATCATGTCCGCAATAAGCCACGTTACCGCCATTCTTCGCGCAATCGAAATCCTTGAGCCGCTCGTTACGCAAACGGTCGAATGGATCCAGGGTGGCGTGAAGCCCGAGTTCATGTCCACGCTGCCGCCCGTTGCGCGCTCGCGAATCGCATATAACGCGACACGAGCCGGGCTCAAGTAGTGCCGTCTTACGATTTGGATATCGAAATATTACGCGAGCCGACTGACGTGTTTGCTCGCGTGTTTGCGGTTGGGTTGGGAATCAATGACATATCGAGAACTGCCACCGAAGCTGACGCCGCTGAGCTATGCGGGAATAATCAATTCGATGCTCCTGGTCTGGGAGCAAACCGGAACCAATCCAGAGCGTAAAACTTGCCGTTTAGCGGCCGCCCAGATTGCCATCGAATCCGGTCTTTCGTCTTGCCTAAACTACAACATATCAGGAATCAAGGCGCGACCTAATAACGGCAAGACTCACTGGCAGTATTTCAAGACCACCGAGCGATTTTCACCCGTACAGGTTGTCGCCGCGGAGAAGCTTGGACCCGGTTTGGTTGAGGTAATCGGTAACGATGGCGACAAGATCAAGGTGTGGATTAAGCCTAAGCATCCGTACTGTTGTTTCCGTGCGTTCGAGACCTTGAACGACGCAATGCTCGATCATCTACTTACTCTCAAAAACAAATTCCCTAACGGATGGTTGGGTCTGCTAACCGGAGACGCTGGTAAGTTCGCTCACGGGCTGAAAATTGACGGGTATTACACAGCAAAAGAGTCCGATTACGATTCTGGTCTGGAGTGGCGACTAAAGCAGGAGCTAGCCAGTGTTTCCGATGAGCACCTGGTTTGGGGAGACGTGATCTAATGACCGACCCTATCGTTGAGCGCGAGACCGGGAAAGACCACGACGCGGCATTTCTGGCGCGTCTCTATCTCGAGGCCGACCGCGTATCGTCCCTATTGTCGGACGTCGTGCGACACTTAAAGGGCAAGGTGGACGGTCTGGGCGTCGATATCGCCCAGTCACAAGCGTTCGAAAAGAGGGCCGCGGAAGCGTTCAATTCGATAGCCGAAACTCAAAAAGAGCACGGCCTGTTCCTGCGAAAAATTGACGCTAACCAATCGCTTATCATCCGCGAGCTCAAACTCCAGGGTCAGCGCATCACCGAGCTTGAGCGCGACAGATTTCCACCCATGTTCCCGGCGGCTGAATAATGTCTATCCGCGATACTCACCGAAGCCGGTCGTCGCCCAATCTCAATGTCCACCAAACGCTTCACGACTCAGACGCGCGTGACCTAGCGCAGCTCGCGTTTGACGGGGCGGTTGAGGCACAGGTTAGAGTACGCGAGATTGAAAAGAAAGCGGAGTCAGCGGCAAAGGCGGCAGAGGAAAAGGCAAGTGCCGCGCTACTGAGCACCGCCGTCGTGCAGGGCCAATTTAAGACAATCATAGCTCTATTGTCGGCTATTAGCGTACTCCTAATTGGGGTCGGCAGTTGGCTTATCCTTCGCGTTGACAGCCAGGCCGATCGCGCCCGTGAATCTGCCTCTGTCGCTGCCGTGCAGGCTGTGCAAGCGTCAGACAGGCGCTTCGACGCTCGGCTGGACCAGGTTGCTAGAGACGCAGCCAGAGAAGCGCTCAGGCTCCGTGACGAGCAGACGATCGGAATGGTCGTGAAGCGGTAGAGAAAATGTTGAACTTGCCCGGTGCACCTAAGGTGTTACCGGGCTTTTTCGTTTGCCTATCGTCCATTAGCCAGAATAGACAACAAGACATATCGATCGTTCAGAGATTGGTCATCAGTAACAAGCTCGAGTAATTCTCGAAGCTTTATGCCAACAGCTGGTCCAGGTCCTATCTCAAGTGTGGACATGACATCCAGACCGGTGACAGCCAACTGAGTTGTTGTCGTCACAATTGGTGTATAGGCGCCCATTGATGCGATTCGTTCTGTTAGCCAGTCTAGGTAACCATTTGGCAGCCCAGGCGCACGCGATACGCCCTTCCCGACACAATCCGCCCTGGCTAACGAGATGATGTCCGAAACATTGTCGAGTCCGACCTTTCGAGCCCATCTACGAATTGAGGCAGGTGACTTGAGCTCGGGCACCAGATGGTAGCGCACCAAATGCACAATACGTTCTCGGTCTTCATTCGAGAATTTGAGTCTTCGTAGTATCGCGTCCGCTACATCGGCCCCGGTCTTTTCGTGATCATAAAATGTTGGCTCTCCTGTGACCGGATGCGTTCCCTTCGTATCGGGCTTAGCGACATCGTGAAGCATTGCCGCGAGTCGCAAGTGCTGCTCTTTAGGAGTTGCATCCGTTACGCGCATGGTATGATCCCAAACATCAAACTCGTGATACTTGTTCTGTTCACATCCGATCATTGGCAGCATCTCTGGCAATACTTGCGCGAGCATGTCCGATCCCAGAAGGATGCCAAGGAAACGAGACGGGAGTGGGGAAAGCAATCCCTTAACAAGTTCCACCCGTACGCGTTCAGCGGCAACGCTTAATCGGCAACGCTCAATTGCCTCAAAAGTTTTTGAGCCGATACTAAACCCGAGTACCGCTGCAAATCTGACAGCTCGTAAGGCCCGCAATGTATCTTCGTTCAGCCTGGAATCTGCGTCGCCGACCGCATGTACAACTTTGCGCGCAATGTCATCGACTCCGCCAAACGGATCAACAACCTCACCGCTCAAAGGGTCGTGGGCAATTGCATTGATTGTGAAGTCGCGACGACTTAGGTCAATCTTGATGCTATCTGAAAACTGTACGCTATCCGGTCGGCGTCCGTCGGAATAGTGGCCATCAACGCGGTAGGTTGTCACCTCGAAGCTTTCTCCGTCAAGGATGACCGTAACCGTGCCGTGATCTATCCCAGTATCAACGACTCTGGCGAACAGGTTAGCTACCTGCACTGGTAGAGCGTTCGTCGCTATATCCCAATCGTTCGGGGCGCGTCCGATAATAGAATCACGGATAGCGCCACCGACTAGGTACGCTTCGAATCCAGCGTTGTTTAGCACGCGGCAGATTGATATCGCGTTTTCTGTCGGGTGGATGTTCACGATATGGCCTCCGACATGATCTCAACGCAATCTCTGTCGATTGCTTCGATGTCTGGTGACTTTGGCAGGGCGCTTGTCTTCGCTGCTTCCTCGAGTTTCGAATCTTCCGCAGATGCCCAGTCACGAAGCTGTTCATACGTCCAAGCTCCGCCGCGTATTGCCAGTAGCTCATCAGCGTCTGGACGCTTAACGATTACCTTACCGGTCTCGAGAATCTCACGACACATACGGATTAGACGCACCAAATGCATCGCGTGCTTCGTGTCGTACCCGTGTTTTGCCTCTAGCTCGGCACGAGCAGGATTGCGGGTTGCTTTCCACGTTTGGTAATTGTTCCATTCGCGAAGTTTACCCGAGTAGCGCCTCTCCATATCGAGTAGATAAATGAAGTTATCGGAAAAACCAAGCGTTCGTGCTGCGCCTTGCCAGAGCTCGGAGTTGCTTGAAATCTCTAGTTCTGCTAGATGTGAGGACATTTTCTGAAGGATAGACTCACGAATGTCCCTCGGTAGGTCGTCGAGGAAGTTGGCGCTCCATGAATCCATCTTCTGGCGGATTGCTGACTCTGCCGCGGCAAGCTGATCGTGTGGGACGAGTGATCGCTCTGGTAATCCAAATTCAGTTCTGGACGGTTGTGCCAACGGTGGTGTTTTTATCCACCTGTAATGTGTGTCGATTCTCTTCAATTGAGAAGCCGCATAACCCGAAAACGTGTGCTTCACTCGACGAGTCAAGAACATTTGTCGCATAGCCAATAGCCGTTCGCCGTATTTGGAAACTTGTAGCCTATCCGATTCGTCAACAAACAGAATCTCGATAACGTTTGGGTTGCACTGTGACGCCAGGCTGACGAACTTCTTTAGGCAGAACACAGTCAAATCGGGCGCGTTGCATACCACCTGATCGAACCGATGCAGGCCACCTAGGTAGTATTCCCGAGGTGCAATCGCTACCCCGCGAACGTCATGGTCACTAGAAGGCAGAGCGGTGCCGTACGCGTGGCTTCCGTGGGTGCACAGGAAAATTGTTCGTTCTGGAATCCACTTCAGATTTCCAGAGTATTGTGACCAGTCAAATGTGTTTTGTTGCATTGTGTCTCAACTTATCAAATACACGAAAACGGAATCCATCTGACCGTAAACCCTTTGCGCTCCAAAAACGCGCGCATACGGCAGGCCCCAACTGGGTTAACAGAATGAATATCAATCGTTTCTGGAAGCTTGGCGACGCGCTTCGGTTTCGCGAGCATCAACCCGCACGCATCGAGACCCGTGGCCTCTAGTCCCTGGTACAGTGACCGGCAATCGAAATCGTTCAGGTCATGGTCGAGTGACACGCCCTCGAACCGAGCGTACTTGTCGTTATCGAGCGCGTCTGTGAACTGGTCAATCGTATACACGTGCACCAGCTCACCAGGGTAGAGCGATTCGTAGTGGTCGTGTCGGAATTTGTTGTCGTCTAGGAAAAGTCTCATTCGAACCAATGGCCTCCATCACCGTCAACGCCAATCTCAGTCACCGCGCCAAGGTGAATACAGTTTCCGGATTCAAGAGTCAATAGACTATAAGTGCCATCAATGCGATGGAACCTCATCCAAGTCGAGCCGTCGGATAATGGCTCGAGAAGCCGAATCACGGTATTGCGCGGAACATCAAACAGTGGAATTCGTTTCATGGCTCGAATCCTGGCTGTAGCTTGTAAGGCAGCGAGACGACCTTCCAGTATCGGTCGTAGATCGGACCTGCGAGTTCGTTTAGCGGTCGCGCTATCTGTTCAAGTTTCTCCCGGTTAATTGCTACCGGTATTGGCAGAAACTTCTCAGCTGGATAGTCGCGGCAAAAGTTGTCAGTTTCTACTATTGCGAAATTTGTCATGTCTCACCCTCAATAGCACACCCGTACGCCTTCATAACCTCGACGTACCGCTTGGTGATGAGCGCCCTAGCCTGCTGTGGCGTCATAATTACCGTCCGCTCGGACGCGACCGAGAGGTAGCCATCCGACGTGAGCATATTATATCGCTCTGGCTCTTCGCTCGAGTACTCGACCTTCCCGCACGTCGCGCACCTGACGTGACCTGGATAGTGATGAGAACTGTACGGGTCGTCGTCAGTGGACGATTTCTCGTGGTAAATGAATATATGCGGGCAGCATGACCGAACCTTGGCGGTAGCGGCACTTTTCCTGGCCGCGGATTCCTTTGACTGTGCAATCGTCATATCGTCAGTAACGACAATCGCATTCGCCGTCTCAAGCTCCAGCAACGCGTCACGGAGCTTTTCTGGTGGCCAGGAGACGATGATTGACAACTCCCGTAACGTCTCCAGCTCGCGCGCCTTACGATGCCACGCTTCGGTTGTTTCCCGTACAGCCTTATTGACCGCGACGAGGTCGCGTTCCTTGTTTTTGAGTTCGACTGATAATCCGCTGATATCAGCCGTGCAATTGTCCAATGCCTGTTCGATTGTCGTCATTTTAAATACACTAACTAATCCGCAATTGACTCGATTGATAGGTCGATCGTCTCTATCGATGACCCGCAGTCCAGTTCGGTGAATTCTGGATATTTCGCGCGAATGAACGCGGATAGGTTGCAGTCGCACGAATAGTTGCCCTCGGAGAACATGTACACGGCACTCTCGTGAGGGTACGCGTAACCGAAATCATACTCAATTTCATACACCTTACTGTCGTATTGAAGGTTTAGTCTGGCGACTGTACGCAGTCGAGTGTCGGTCCCCTCATACAGAGCGTAGGCCAGCTCGCGGGCTGACAGCTCGACCTCTAGCGCCCGGAGCCTAAACAGGTATGCAACCCGATCCTCTGCGGTATCAAACCAGTAATACCCACCGCTGAGCCCGTGTTTCGCCGCGTGTTCTGGATTGAAGAACCCGCCCCACGTGTGAATCACGTATTCGTATTTTTCAGACATAACAAGTCCTATCGGTAATTTGTCGCACTCGCCTCTCGCCTCAAGCCACCCCTAACCCGTGTGGCTTTTTCGAGTTTGTTAGATCGATTTACTGACGCTCAACCCGTGTTTCTCGGCAACTTCGGACAGTACGGATTCAGCCTGCTCACTGGTCAATTCCAGCGCCTCGATCACGGCCAACATACTGCGCACTGCGCCTTTGTGTTGTATTGCTCGTGTCTTCGGGCTTGATTTTGCAACATCAGCAAGCGTTTCCTTTGATTCCATAATAGTCCTCTCTAACGACTCATGGCATAGTCGGCTAAAATAACACGTGCATCCTCAACGGATTCGTGCGCAATCACGTCGCCCGTTGATGCGCGCCATCGGTATTCTGGGTGTAGCGCTGCCATCGTAGACGCCACTCGACAGGCAGTGTCCATGTCGCTCAAACAGAATGTTGGCAGTTCGGCGTCTACGGACCATTGTCCCGACGCTCCACTCGACATGATGTAAATTTTGGAATTGTCCATGTGCGCCTCTCTAACGCCCCAAGCCCCGCCTTGTTTCAGAGCGGGGCGTGTGAGCGAATTGGTCAGTTGTCGATCCAGGGCGTCACGTCTCGTAGCATTGCAGCGTCACACTCGGCTTTGGCCCGGTCACGGCGCCTTCCGACCGTGAGCTCTGCGCCTTGAGCGCGAACCTTGATCGCGTAGATAGGAGTCCCGCGGTCGTCGAAAAGCTCGACTACCTCTACGGTGGGTGGGTAGATCGGGAGCATTGGTAGGCCGCCCGAGTGTGTAGACGCCATCAGAACGTGCATCCTTTCGCGCCGACGCCTGGCACAGTGATTTGCGCGGTGGCCTGGTGTTCGCGAGCGCCAGTCTCGGACGCTCGCCACGTGATGAGGTACGCGGCATCGCCGGGCTGTACATTGTAGTCGACCGCGCGACGGGGGTACTCCTTGGCGGCTTTTCGCAGCGCTGACGTTGCGTTGGCGGCTTCGATCGTCGCGAACATGTTTCCGTGCTCGTAGATTTCGAAGGTCTTCATGATGTTTCTCCCTGGCTGACACCCTAAGCATGATTCATTACGTGCCGGCACGCAACCTCATTCGACACGACTCCCTAAAATAGTTTCAAGTAGCTGGATTCGCAGGCGGATTAGCGAGCGACCTCAGCCGAGCCTAATCGTCGTCCCGTCCGGGTGCTCTAGCCACAGGTCGAGCCCGCGCTTGCCGGCGTCCCACTGGACGTGGACCGCCCAATCCTCAACGTTCGGCGCGGTGTAGCGATCGAGCAGTCGCAAAAATTCCAGGCGGGCACGCTCGGCTATTCTCCGCGCAGCGTCAATGAAAACGACGCCGCATCCTCGATGCTGATCCGTGTGTTGCTCTGGCGAAAACCATCTATTCGCACACGCGGCATTGACGTGCACCGCGACGTAACTTAGCTCGGCGAACAATAGGGCACGTTGCGCAGTAGTGGGCGTTTCGCCGAACGTCACTCGAGTAAATGGGTCGTTGCCTAATTCAGTGAGTGGCATAAAACATCAATTCCGATCTGTCTCTTCGCTTCGTTGCCATTCAGCGCCGGTTGGCACTAGCCATGTCATCGACAATAGGAGCAGGCCCGAGTCCGCTGAATTCTCGCGTGCACTTTTTGTTTCTCAAGTGCCGAACTTTTTTGTCCGACGAAGCGCCGGGAGGAATACTGCCGAACAGTCTACAGCGTCCTACGGATGTTAGGTAGCAACATTTGTGGGTTTCTGTTTCGCAATAGATCAACGTTCGCAGCCATTGCGGCTGGGTATATTTGACTGGATCGCTCACTTCTCCAACGCCTCCCGTCCCGCCTTCGATTCGATGTACAAAACGTACCGAAAGTACCGCGTTTTCAGCGATTCGAGCCACTCGTAACCGGGTGATTTGTGTATTCCGCAAGTAAAGCCGACGTCATTCTCGCATTCGCACGTATGTTTGGCCCTGACGCGGTTTCTGCAATAAGCTTCAATTGCAGCTCGGCGCGACAGAAATCTTCTGTTGACCAATGGGACCGAGTACACTGTGGCAGTAGATTTGGTCACGAGCATTTTAGAGCCTCCCGTCCCGCCCTCAGCATCGCGGCAAAGACGGCTGCCCACTCGCGCTCGGTTATGTCGGTCATGATTCTCCTATTGGTGCGTCAGTCTGTAGCACACTAGGAATCCCCACCGCGGGACTCACTCGAGTTCGACACCGCGGTAAGTGGGCGGGTTCGTTACCAGCGCTCGCCACTGCCACGAGCAACGATCGTGTCACCGAATTCATCGCGCATCCCCTGTAGCGCGGACGCAGCATCGGGGTATCGTCGGTGTAGCCCATTGCGCAGCGGAACCGTGTGATATCCCTTGCGCAAAGCGCAAACTGCCGCGTATGCAATACGCGCCTGAAGCGCGTCCGCCAATAGGCGTCGCTCGGTGCGACGATACGAGAGGTCCTGATCGTGGCGCTCTCGCGTACCAAGCGGGTGCCACGCCTTCGCTTCACGGTGTCCGCGCTGAAACGCGGACACCGTAGCAACAGCTGCGTCATATGCGTCACGTCTCGCGATTTCGATTTCCTTGAGTGTTACCATTTTCTCCTGCCTCTCTAACGCCCCAAGCCCCTCGGCTCTCGCGGAGGGGCGGGTGGATTCACGCTAAATCATCCTCGGTCAGCTCGTACGTGGGAGCCCCGACGTACCTCTCCGTCTCGCTCTCAGCGACATGCGCATACAGGTGCTGACCCACCTCGTACCCGTCAGCCGCGCTAAGACCCGCTGCTAGAATCTCCATGCGGTCGCGAACCTCGGCGAGTGCCTCCTCGTCGGAGTCGGCCTCAAATTCCTCGTCGTCGTGGTCGGGCCACGCATCGGCGGCGCTAGCTGGGTTTCCGTCGTAGATAGTGTATTTGTACGTCGTCATGATTTGTTTCTCCCTGACAACCTAAGCATGATGTATCCCGTGCCGGCACGCAACTGTTATCGACACGACTCCAGAAAATAGTTTCAAGCGGCGGGATTTGCTTGGGTTTTTGCTATCGCCTCAAGGATCACGTCCACCGCGTCACCGTCCGCCATCCGTCGCCATCTCCTATCCTCCAGCACGGCGCACAGTTCGCACGGCGCGAGTCCGCCGCGCTCGTGGAGCCGCTCTAGCGTCTGTCCGTGGTTGCGCTGCGCCTGAGCCTCGTGAGGCGCCACCAGTGACCACGGGACTGACCGGGGGCAGCCAAGCGACTCGAGGGCGTCGACTTCTTGACGGGTGTAGGGCCAGAGGATTTGGAATTGACTGGGTGTGCTCATTTGACCGGCGCCTCCTGTCCCACCATCAGCATCTCGGCAACAACGGCCCGTCCGCGGTCGGTGATGTTGACCGGAGACGTAGAGCGGCCCTCGTCCTCGCTGTGCTCGATGGTTACGATCTTTGCGCGTTCGAGGCGCGTCATACTCTGGAATGGCTGTCCGCTCGGGCAGTCACTGAGGTGGCATTGAGGCACCGCAACGAGTGTCACGAGTCGCGATAGGTCTGCGTCGGTTAGCATTTCTCTCCGCCTTTCAACTGGGCCTTGACACCGGCCCTAATCGTCGCGCTGAACAAATCGAACAGTTCCCGCTTGGCTTCGTCTGGATCAAACGGGCTAAGCTTGTTCCACAAGTCGTCCGGGATAGCGTAGTAGCTTTTTACCTTGAACATTCGGCACACGACACGCATTAGCTTCCTGAATAGCTTGTGCGGGTACATGATCGGGAACGCTGCCGGCTGCTTCAACGCCAGCTCTTGAATGTAATCGAGTTCGATGTTTTTTGCTTTTTCTCGGTCGAAATGCTCGATAATTACCCCAGCCGGCGTTTCGCAATCCTCGCACGGGGTAGCTAGCGTTAGTACGTATTTGCCTTTGTTCGGGGCCGGAATCCAGAACTGAATATCATTAATCGTGCATCCGCACTCACACATTTTGCACGTCCTTTGATGTAAAGCGAGACAGGTCGTCGTCGGTTGTGTCGGTCATGTTTCGCCTTGGCGCGTCAGTCTGTAGTATCCTAGGTATCTCCACCGCTGGATTCGCTCGAATCCGACACCGCGGCAAGTGTGCGGGTTCGCATCCGTTGCGGTTGCGTCGGCGCTCAAAGGCACGCACATCGTCAGCCGTGGCCAGCGTGTAGGTTTTGCCATGGCACCGTGGACACCTCTCACGGTAGCGCTCATACGGCCCGCACGGAGCGTCCCAGTACCCGGTCGAGCAGCATGGCAGCTTGTCGCCTATGTTCATAGTTCCCTCACATTGCCTGAGGTGCAATACCCACACGGTGGGCTAATGAAACACGTGCATTTATCAGGGTCGAAATCCTCTTTTCCGTCGTCTTCCTCTTCCTTTTTCTCAAGCTCTCGCATGCGGTCGCTGGCCTCCGATTCCGATGACCCATCATCGATATCCCACCACGACGATCGGGCCACAAGTCCGTCGCTACGGGTCATGACGGCCTGTAGCGATTTGCCGTTCCGGCTCCGATTGGTGACCATTTCGTATGTGAGTGACGCCGGTTTCTCGCCGATATGATTCGTTGCGCTCAGTCTCGCAATCTCCGCCCCTGCCGCCGCAAGCTTCGCCTTTAACCCATCAATCGTTTCGCGCGTCATCGCCTCACTGCCCTGCGTCGTGGTCTCGGTTGGCTGTTTGACGTTGAGCGCCCGGAGCCGACAGACCTCCTCGATCGCTTCAGACGTAGCGCGGCGAGAGCCGGTCAGGTCGCGTTCTAGGGACTCGATTCGGTAGACTGATGCCTTTTTGAAAGCCCGCAAAACCTCATCAAGTTCCTTGGAGTGCTGCTGCTCACCGAGGATTCGTTCGCGCGCCCACGCCCACCGCTCGTCGCCGAGGAAGCGCTCGAGGTCGAGGTCTTTAGCGAGAGTGTCAATAATACCATCACACTGTGACTTAATTCCCCGGTAATCGCGCCAGTCCGCGTCGCTTCTCTCTTTCAGTTCTTGGATTCTATTCGTTAGTCGTTCCCGCTCCAGGCGAGCGTTATTACGCAACTCCTCAATCGTCCTGCGCTGCGCCTCAAGCTTTTCCTCGAGGCCGCTTCGGTGTTTATCCGTCCGACACTGCGCGTAAAGCCTCGCCCTCTCGCTAACCCGCGCGTCGTCAGCCTCCTGCGCTAGCGTGTGAATCGACGGCAGGGCGCGAATACCCGCGAGCGTTTCGGTTGCTAGGTTGAGTAGTCTTTTCACTTCGTCTTATCTCCTTTGTCGATGGCCTCAAGTGCCACCCTGACCAACTCGCATTTCGTCACCGCTGGCAGCTCGACCACGTGACGCAAACCGGCGCGATACGCCTCCGCCCGTCGCATGTGCCGCCGTTTCGATTTCAGCGCGCGGTCTAGTTTTGTCTCGAGGGATTGAATGATTTCGGTGACGGTCATAAATATTCCAACTCAATATCCCGCTCAAACATGCCCTGTTGCCCGACGATTGGCACGGGTCGCACTCGTCGCGGATTGGTGACGCACCAGTGGTAGTAGCCGGGCATTGCCCACCGTGACGGGCTGTCGCGTACGCAATCAACAACGTCGACCACGCCGATAACGTGACCGCGGAGAGCTGCGTCCCGCGGCGGAATCGAGACCGGCGAAAACAGGCTACCAACGGCACACGCAATGAACTCGTCAATCTCGTCCAGCTTGACCGCCTTGAGCTGTTTGCGCGACACGTGGACGGCGAGCGGACCGCGGTGTTTCGTGGCTCGCGAACGGTTTTCGATGTCCTTGCATTCGGAGGCGAAATCGAAGAACGACCAAGCCCAAGGCTCGTGAACTGTGAGGATTTTCATTACCACTTATCCCCCGGCATCATCCGCACATTCAGCCGCGCTGGCCATCCACCGCATTCGGTCGTGTCCTTCGAAACGCGCGTCTTGCCATTGCCGCTATCGACTTCGATTTGTTTCACGAAAACCGGCACGTTCGCCGATTTGCACTGGTCGATAATCGAGTCGAACCAGGCGACATCCGACGGTCGGCGACCGGGGCCTGACTCCGTTCCGACAACGATCCAATCGAGCCCCCATTCCCATGTTCCTCCGGTCGAAGGAACCTTAGGATCAGGATGCTGCAACCGCTCGCCGTTATTCGCAACAAGCGTTGGCTTGAGATACTTGCGGATATCGAGCCCCGAAAGCAACGGCTCAGCACTGATCCACCGTACGGCAGCCGGGCAGCGGAGTAGGTACGGAATTCGCTCGTCTGCGGCCGCCTGGTTTTCGACGGAGACGCCGACGTGGACGTTTGGTAGGGGCCACTTGAGACCGTCGACCATGTTTCGAAGTTTCCAGAACTTCGCATCATGGTCCTCGTCGCTGCCGTCGGCGAGTTCCGCGGAAGACAGCGAGCAAAGCGTGTCGCCGATGAAGTCTCCGTGTTCGGCTGTCTCCGACCGAATCCACTCGTAAAACTCCACCATGCGCTCGGCGCGCTTGGTCAAGATCTGGAAAGTATGCTGCGGACACGATGCGATTACACCGTAGACTGCGGCGATTTGTTCGAATGAAAGCGACTCGTGGAATAAATCCGACATCGAATTTACGAAGACGAGCGACGGTTTTTTCCAGTGCAACGGGGCCGCGAGCATCTCCGGAATGAAGCGGACCTCACCGGACCATTTACCGTCGCGAATCAATCCGTGATACGGCTGACCTTCGCCACAGAACCGCGCCGCCATGCGTTCGGCAAAGCAATTTTTACAGCCGCTCGAAACCTTCGAGCATCCGCGGATCGCGTTCCACGTGTAGCCAGGCGTCCCAGCTTCGGATCTCGTCCATTCAATCGATGTTTTAGCCATTTGCTGTCACCTCCGTGTTGCGCTTCTTGATTTCATCAGCCCGATACAGTGACCACATGAGACACGATATGAAGTCGGTAATTTCGTCGGTCATTGCCGATCCGGCGGGCGCCATGTGATAAAAGTCGACAAGTAAAACGCGCTCGCCATCTGACGAAACACCAACGGTTGACGTCCATTTGCCAGGAGGCTTCTCGCGTGCCGATGCGGTCGCTTGGTGGCGGCCTAGTTTTCCATTCACTCGGCCCGAATCGTCGAGCGTGAATACCACCGACGGCGTTGCCCCATCCGGGTTTGCGCACGTCCAGGTTCCGACAACTTTCGGGAACGAAAACATGTTGTATTTCATGAAGCTCATATTAGTAAACCACTGGTTTGTGTGCTGAGCAGAATCCGGAACCGTCACTAGGCAACCCTCCATACGCGGCAAGTTCGCATTGAGTGGACGATCCCTCGTCAGGGTCACCTGGGAACCACGAGCACGTCTTGCACCGCTTGACCACCGCCACCTCGACGAACCCGTCACGCGGCACACCAGAAATCTTGGCGGTCTCGAGATGGCCGGCAACGTCCATGCGTAGCGAGTTTCGGTGGAGTCTGTCTAGCGCGGATTGTTGGATGTAGATGGTCATTTTGACAGCTCCTCAAGCAACCTCTGTGATTGTAGCCTGATGCTTGGGCTAATTTCAAAGTCGTCGGCCGTGGAAATGCGCTCAACGAACGCGCGAAGCTTCTGCTCCGCTTCAGTCCGCTTGCCAAGCAATGCCGACAATTCCGTGACCGCTTGCGACAGGCTGGCACTCAACGCCTCCGCCGCAATCCGTCGCGCGGTTTCGGATTGGAGATGATCGAGCGGAGCGAAACGTTTGTGCTCCACTGTAGCAAGCAGACTGTCAAAATTAAGCACCTGAGACGGGACCACGCGTGTCTTTTCTGTCTTTACTGACCCGGAAAACTGTAGGCAATTTACAGATTCGAAACTCACCCAAACATCCCGCGACTCGTCACGCTTCTCGCTCGCAACCGGCAAGAGCTCATAGTCGCACGTGTGGTCACATCCAAGTCCTTTCCACCGTTCACGCTCGAAATCATCATCGGGCTCGTCGCGCCTGTCACATTCAGTGGCGCGCTTGAGCGGGACGAGGGCCCCGTACTCAATCCGATCGGTACTTTCCGCCCAGGTGTCATCAAGCGCCAGGTCAATCCATTCCTGAGCCGACGACTCCGCCTCCGTCAGCGTATCGTGCTCCTCGAATTCGCCGTCGATTCCTAGGCTGTAGTATCTATTGGTCATCGTCTTCCTCTTCGTTTCTTCCGTACCCGTAGTCGCGCTCTTCCTCGCGCTCACGTTCCATTTCCGCGTCAATACAACCTGGTGCGCACCTCTCAGGAGCCACCGCGTGGCATCCGGGACAGACACGAGCAAGCATGTCGGTGTCGCGCTTCTCGAGTAGCGCGCGCATTAATTCGTAATCGGACTCGCGGAGTTCAACGGTCGCACCGGCTATCTCGACCTGTCCAATTGTCGGGTTTTCGGCGGTATAGGTCACGCCGCCACCAGCAGCCTTTGCGACCTTGTTCGCCTCATTGGCCATCAGTCGATACCAAAGACGCGTGCCCATGGTATCGGCCTGCTTCGCGAATTCGTTGTAACCAACGACAAGGGCCGTTAGAGCTATCGCGTTGTGTTGCTCTTCGCTCATGACTTTTCCTTAACCACCGCATACGGATTCCGCTGCGGTTTGCCTTCTTTTATCGCCGCTTGCCCAGCGACGTAGCCTTCGGACCAGATGTCGGCGAGCTTCGCCTTCAACTCGAGATACGCCGCGGCGGGCACGAATTCTTCGAGGCCATCATCGGGATCCGTATCGACCTCGACGTGCAGGTAGGAGCCCATTTCGCGCACCTCTTCAAGGTCGTCGCTGTCAACGAAGATGGACTCCGGATGCGCTTTCATAGCAGGGTCAGTCGACATATTGCACCTCGCTATCGGCTAGCGACGGGTTTGCCACAACTGCCTTTAAGATCGAATCAATGCATCCGCTGCAAACCGTGAAGCCTTGTTTGCCGTACTTTAGTAGACGACGCACGGTCGATTTAGCATGCGTTACCTTATGAATAGCTAGTCTTTTGCGCCCGAGGTCGTAGAGCGTGAAATCGCCAAAAATAAGACGCTCCGAGTCGTAAGCGGTCTGACATATCGTGAAATCGAACGAATCGATCACGTCAGCCGCTGAACCGTAGGCTACCTTGAGAAACTGGATTACCCGAGCCTTTCCGTTGATTTCGAACGTGAACCCTCGGTAGAAATCAGTGTCAGCTGTTTGTTTAGCGCCTTTACCGAGCAGCGTCGCGGTCGACTCGTCCAATTGCGAGAAACTCGCAAAGCCGACGTCAAAATCTGAGTCCTGCGGTTGGCCGATAATGAGCCGACGAACCGAACCGCCAACAAGGAACGGGCCATTGGGAGTGACACCAATACGGGTAGCCACTGATGAAAGTTCCTCTAGGGAGAGTCCGTATCTGTCGGTAAATTCAACCGCGTTTATCGCCTGTGTCATAGAAGATCAATCAGCTTTCCGAACAGCTCAAGCGTCTCTCTCGAGAAATCCTGGCCTTCGTCATTGTTGGCGATTGACTCGCATAGCTCCCTCGCCGCAACGCGTACCGGATCGAGTCCAGCACGGTCGATGACGGCTAGTAGGTCTGCGCTAAACGCAACGACACCGGTTCCACTTGGTGCGGTAATAGCTATTACGTTGCCGTGTGTATTTGTAACGCGAAAACCGTCATCCTCAACGACTGCTCCATCGTCAGCCCACGCACTTCCAGGCGCTAACTGTTGCATCTCAACTTCTCCTGTCACCATATCTAGCGCGAATCGTCATCCGGCGCAACCGAAATCGTCAATGCACTCTTGAAGCCGAACTTGCCGCCTATCGACCACCAATACGACCTCGGCCAGGTACCCGCACCACGTCATCGGCGCCTTGCGGTCGTCTTCTCGTCCTGGCTCGCGGCACAGGCTTCGGCACCGTCGATGGGCTCCAGGCGTGACGCAGTGCTGGCCGAGTTCGCTTGGATGTACCAACGTTAGCGAGTGGCGACCATTCCGACCTTTGCCGCCAATCGTCGCCGTGCCGTCTGTTTTATGAAAGCTCGCCATAGAAATTCGCCGCTCCGATTGGGTCAGATATCTCAACGATTCGCCTAGCCAGTTCACGACGACGCATCTTGGTCGGTTTGTCTATACCGCACCACCTGGCGAGTCGTAACAGCTCACGGTACGGACAATTCGACAAGCGGTAGGCAACCGAGTCAGCCAGCCGCCTGTCGATTCCGCTCGAGTTCATCCGGGTTGTTTTAGCGCGGCGGTCAATTGGGCGCGCTCGTCGGTAGTCCATGAGAACTTTGAGAGCGTCGACGCTGGATATGTAGCGCGTCCTTCATCGTTAAGTTTCCCAATGGCTTCCAGATGATCAGCGAGATTCCCGGCCGGTCTCTCGATTGCCGCCTGAGCCTGGCTCGTTTGCTTGGGCTGTTTAGTGTCTGCGGTCTTAACGAGTCTACGCTCTTTCGGCTTCCGCTTCGGCAATTTGATGGTAACGGACATGTCGCCGTCAATGTCTGGCGAACCGAGAACGCGAACCGCGTCGCACATCGCTCCCTTTGCGCCGCCCGGGTCTCGGTCGCGCTCGATGCACCAGGACACGCGCTTTCCAATCCATGCCTTCAGGACCTTGCCGAACATAGCCTTGAGGCAATCCCCGTTGGTCTTGTTGAGTTTGAACTGCATCGGCGTCTCGACAAATGTCAGGATACCGGCGGGCTTATCAACTCCGTCGTCATCTGGAAGCGCTTCTAGGTCGTAATCCTTGATCGTTAGCGTTGGCTTATCAGTGCCAAACAACGGCACGAATAGTCCAGATTTCAAGAATCGACCTGGGAACATTTCGTCCCAACACGTCGGTTTCGGTAGCATTTTTCGTTCAATCGCCATCGGTATTGTCCTTTGAGAAGTCCAGCTCCTCGTCTAATCCGTCTTCTGAATCGTGTCTAGCGAACTTGGGGATTTGGTACTTTAGTCGAACCTCGTTTGCCATTCCGGGGAAATCGTTATGAGCAATCGCGACCTTCAACTTCATCAGCCATTCCTGGTAATTGATCCGCCCCTCCTGAAGGTCCTCCTCGTCGAGCTCAAAAACGATCGAATCGTGGATGTCACAAGACTCAACGGCGAGCACCAGCGTTTCCGGGTCGTCTTCGATATCGAATAGCGTGCGAAGTGCGTCGGCGTACCATGCCATCCTGGAGTGGTACTGGAGCTTGGCAGCCTCGTGAAAGAATTTACCTGGTGAGATATCGCGAGCCGTTTTCAGGTCGCCGAATGACGGACGCCATCCGTCAGGAAGTTTGTCACCTGGCTTGACACGCTTCCCGTTGAGTCTACGAAGCCAGTCTATACGGCCCTTGCATAGGATGCCTGTTTCTCGGTCGACCCAAACGAGTACCACTTCCGTTTCGACGTCGCTGATTGCCTCGCGTGACCGTGGCTCCGCGTGAATCTCGTGCCGAATAGCGACCGCTTTGTTGTAGTCGTCGAGCTGGACGATTGTTTTACCAGGATTCGCCGCAACAAACGCGTTCCAATCGTCCCCGCGACGCGGCGACATCTTTGTCTTGCCGTCCTCGTCTGGCTTTGAGCGCTTGGTCCAGGGCACAAACTCGCGCGCGAACCGGTCTGGCTCGAGAACCGCGGCGTGTCCAGTCGTTCCGAGCGCGAGCGCCTTAGTGGCTCGCTTTGGGCACCGCTTATAGTGTTTTAGCGACTTGTTGATAAACGACAGTCTCGACACGTTCACCGCGTCGATTTGCTCGTACGCGTCAGGCGCTATCTCGTCTCTGTAGTACAGACCGATTCCAATCATGCTACAATCTCCTTAAATCGTCACTTCCGCAACTAGGACACGTCACCTGATAGCACTCACAGCGCGCCGTGTCGAGTTCAGCAAACTCGGCAAAGCACGTCTGACATTCGAGCGTTAGATCATCCTCTGGCGGGTCGTAGTCGCCAGCGCCACGCATTCTATCGGTGCGCACTGCCGACCGCCTCCTGAGCGTCTAGGGCGAGCTTCCCGATGGCTTGGGCGCGCGGTATGTCGCCGCTATCGAGAGCCAGCAGAGCCGCCGTGGCGAGTCCGCGAGCAATGCACTCGGCCTGGAAAAGATCTGTGTGAATCAGGGCAAGCATTTGTTCGTATGCTATTTGGGCTTGGGATGGAGTCATAATCCTCTACTCAGGAATCGTCTTTTGTTTGTGCCCAGTCACGGAGTCTAACCGTGTCAGTACGTCTGGGCTGGACCGGGCTTATCGCGCCCTTGCGTTACCGCTCTGACGCCAATCGTGGCCCCGGTACACGGCGGATGCGCCTCACGATTGGTTGTCTTAGTGTTACTGGCATAGCATTTGGTCCGTTTGGTTTTGGTCTGCTACCGGCGGGCGCAACCCGCGCGCAATACCCAGCGTTACTCGATGCTGGTCATAAATCCTCTAGTGGTTCTTCCGGGCCATACCGCAGTCATCTCAGTCATCGCAATCCGTTGCCGATTGGACACCCGCCGGCACAATTGCCACGTGGTTGGCTTCGATTAATTTGGTTGGTATGTCAATGTTGGCGCAACCCTAAGGCATGGTTCCTCGCTTTCGTCTGGCAGCCTGTCACATTACAGGGCCCGGGAGAATGAACAATCAGCGTGGCCGATTACTCACTCTATCGGGCTCTGTATGGGCAATTACTATAGCGCAATCATGGCGGACGTCAACCTAAACTTGCTACGTCAACCTCTGATCCAATATCGAAGTCAGCCGATTCTTGTGTGACATCTCCGTCTGAGTCGCAAATAATATTCGTCATTACCTCGATCGTACAATCGTACGTAGCGAAAATTCTGCAACCAGGGTATCTACCAATAAGCTCGGCTAGGTCACGTTTGAATTCGAGTTCGACCTGTTCCCTGGTTTTCATTTTGCCTCCGTAATCACACACTCGTCGATTCCCTCGCGAATTGAGAAGATATCGTACCCGAGTCGGGTCATCCTCAGAAATACCTGAGCCGGCGTCAACAGCGTCTCCACTGGTCGCGTTGGCCGAACTCGTCGATAGGTGGACACGTCGCCAAGCATCCTATCGAACGACACCACGCGATTCACGCGAGCACCACGCAAGCCTGAGCGAACACGTCCCGCGCGCTTGCACCAGACACGACAACGCGCTCGGTAGTGTCGTCGGTCTCTCGGTCGTACTCGGTTACGCGGATGTGTTTGCGACCGTTCTCGCCGGCCGAGAACGTGATCGTTTGACCTGGCCGTAGCGAGTCCAGGATCGCGAAGATTTGTTCGGCTTGCTGCGCCTTGAGTTCCGATAGTTGCTTGGTCAACATCTGTGTCTCCTTGCTGATAGATACAGCGTGAAGCATTTCGCGTCGCGGCGCAAGGAGATTTTAACTGGTGCGCGGATATAATCTCAACCTGTCGTATTTATTGGACTATCAGCGCTCCATTCTCAATTCGCGAATCCGGAACGCGTCACAGCTCCCGGGCTAACCGCCTCGCATCCCGCGCTCGCTTACGTGCCCATTCCGCTCCGCACGACACACCGCGTCCGCCAAGTGCCGCGTACGAGCACTCAAGCGAACTGGCGCGGTAGTATCGCGACAGCCACCGAAACGCGATGGTCTGCGATTCGACGGACGTGCCGCAGACCGAAGCCCATACCTCGGGATGTTCTGGCGCGCTGTGCAGTTGAACAAGGCCCCTCGCGCGATGAGTTTTAGTCCGCTTGTCCCAGTCGCATTGACCAACTGGGCATCGACACTCTTGGACATCGCGCCGGAATGCGCTCTCGTGTTTCGCGTCGACCAAGAGAAACGCAGCAAGACCCGTATTCTCGCCCGCTATCGACTCGATAGCGGTCGCGATGTTGTCGAGCCGCGCGAATCTGTTCCTGTTGGATTCGTCGGAATCGTATGGCGACACCGGTTGCGAAATGAGCCAAAGTAGAATTGCGAGTTTCATCGTTTTGCCACCACATGGTTATGGGTTAGCCGCGCCATTGTCGGCCAATCGCCGCGCTCCCAGATTTCTTTCGCCTCACCCGTTAGAACTCTATCCGGAACATAGACACCAGTCCGTCGCATTGCGCCTGATTTTGACTCACCGATATCGGTATAGCACACGCAATAATCGACGACTCTGGACAACTCGTCGCGCAGTTTGAGCCCAATCTCGCGACCTGTCCGGCCGCCATACGATTCACAGTGCTCTGGTAGAGCCAACGGGTAAAGAGCATGGCTAGCTAGCGGGGCTTCACCGCGGAGAATTGAGTCTAGTAGGCAACACGCAAGATACCGTAACGCGTCTTCATTCCCCGCGTACGGACTCTCGATTAGAACCATATCGATTGTCATGCCGCACCTACTACCGCACTTCGCCACCCGCCGCAACCGGGCGCGCCAATCGCACACGGTCGCCACTGTCCATCGACGTGAATCTCGAAATGCCCACCAGTCGGGGACACGCGAGCCTGAATCCAACTACCATCGGAGCACGAGCGAATTTCGACCGTAGCTCCTCCAGATAGCACACGTAACATGTCAAGAAAACTTTCGCGTGTCATAATGTAGAAATTCTCCTTGCCGCGTCGAATACAAAGAACAGGACGGTTGCGGCTGCTATAGCCGACCCGATTATCGTTTCGGTCATTCGTCGTAGTCCATTCCGTAATCTGGTAGCTCGCTCGGCTTTATCGTACCATCCTCAACGATGGCGATTAGGCAATCGAAAGAGCGACCTGGCCGAATGTTACGGCCTGGTGATATTCGTTTTGGGTTACGCCGCCTTGAATTCGCCAATCTGCTCGAACTTGCTGCCGTTCGAAGCCTTCCAAACGGACACATTAGCACACCCCTTGCCGACCGCAACCTCGACGTCCGCCTTGAGTTGCGCCGCTGCCATCGCTACGAGCTCCGGAACCGCATCGCCATCGAACGGTATGACCCAGCTGAAGGTGCCCCCGTGTCGATATTGCCGCTCGGGTGCGATGGCTGCCAGTTTCTTGACACGTCGCTGATACGTTAGCGCGCATACGCCGACGTCTCCATCGTCGTCAGATTGCTCAACCTTGGCGTGTACCTTGATGTAGTTATTAGCCATTTATTCCTCCGTAGCCTCTTTCGCGACCGGGATATAGTAGCGCGTTCCACGCTTCTGTCCAATGGAATTTGCGCCAATTCGACGCAATGACTTACTTGTCACCTCGGTCGAAAGGTCGCAATCTTTCGCAAGCTTACCAACCGTGAGCGCGGAATCCTCGTCGTCGATTCCTGATAGCGCACGGCGGACGATGACGTCAATGGTCGCGTCGTCGTACGGCTGCTCCACGATTGCGTCGGGGCAAACCGGCGCGTTGTCTTCCGCTGGCTCGACCCGTACATCGTCGATGAGTTCCGGATTGAGTTCCGGTTCCGCGTTGCCGATCGCCACATTGAATGCGTTCATCGCATCAATGTACGCCACCCACTCTGCACTTTGCGTGAGCTCAAACTTGGCAAGGCTGAGGCGTTTTGCGGCGTTAGAAATTTCGGATGCTGTTACTTGATTTTGGTTGGTCATGTTGTCTTCTATTCTCCAGTTGTTTACGATTCCAATAGCATCGGCGACGCTGCGCGCCACTTCCACTCGTACGTTGTTTTTCTTTGCTTTTGCGTGCCAAGTGAGTTGCTCTTGGCTCAACTCCGTTTTGTCTTTAATCTCGATGAATCCGAGACCAGTCCATACGTCCGGCGTTCCAGCGCTAGCGGCGTGGAGAAAACCACCGTGACGAAGTGGAACAATTCCAGACTGAATCCGTTCCAGCATAATACCGATCTTGGCCAATGCATCGCGGATTTCCTTGGAAAGTTTCGTTTCTTGGCTGCTTTTACTCATTGAGTAATCCTAACGATTTGTTCGTCACGGCAAATTCTCCGTGATACCCAAGAGCTGCCTTATCGTATACAACGGCAGCTTCTTCTGGTGTTGAGTAGTAGCCAAGATTCTTGACCTTCCCGTTGACACTAATCCGAGCGTACCATTTTTGGTCACGCTTGTGCCAGCCCACGCCTTTGAAACCGCTAGTGTTGTTCGTTTGAGCCCCACGGTTCGCACCATTCTGGTTTACCGTGCAGAGACGTAGATTCGCTTTCTGGTTATCGCACGTCTCGTGATAGAGATGGTCTACGCACTCACCGGGCTTCGCTTGCATCACCTCTCTGTGCATGAGAATCGTGGTCCGCTTCTCGCCTTTTTTTCTCGGAGAGCTACGCAAGGCATAGTACGACTTCGTACGCGAGCTCCACTGCGCTCGCCACTTGTGAACGTTAAGGCGCTCGTAATCCTCATCGTCCACGAGCGCGACCTGGCCTTGGGTTAAAGGTATCTTTTTCATCTCAAACCCTCATCGGCATGACGATGCACGTCACTCTCGCTTTCGATTCCTTTTCCTTCGGCACGACTACAATCGGGTCGAGCTCTCCACCAAACCGCAGCTCAACATCATCGCTCGTAATAGACGATAGCGCATCCAAAAGATATTTAGGAGCCGCCCCTGTCACAGTATCGCCAACGGTTGCAGCGTTAAGATTGTCCTCGAATTCTCCATCATCGCCACCCATCGCCTCTATCGCGATCATGTCGCACCCCACGGTGAGTTTTACGCCACGTTCCTTTCCGACGACGCCAGACGCCGAACGGAGAGAGTCGGCTAGACCAGCACGGTCAACGGTTGCAGACACGGTGAATCCGGTTGGAATGACCTGCTCATACGGCGGGAACTGCGCGTCTGAGATACGCACGCCAATCCGAACTCCTTCCGCATCCCAAAATGCCCAACTCCCGGATGTCCTCAGCTCAATGTAGCCATCGTGACCGGATGCCATCGCCTTGATTTGACGCACAGCTTGGAGCGGGACAAGGATACTGGCTCGTTTGGTCACGTCGCAATCTACATCGCACTTATGAAGCCGATGACCATCGGTAGATACTGCCCGAATCATCCCGTTCTCGAACTCGATTAGTAGCGAGTTGAGCGCAATTCTCGTGTCGTCCGTGCTAATCGCGAGCATCGTGGCATCCAATAACGAACTCAATACCGACGACGGAATCGTCACAGCAACGCTATCGTCGCCGGGCTTTGCGAATTTCGGGTAGTCGTCAGATGGAATCGTCGCAAGCACGAACTTTCGCGAATGCTTGTCGCCTTTGATGGTGAGCGCGTACTTCTCTTGCTCTAGACGCACCTCATCGCTTGGCATCGACTTCACTCGGTCGAGCAACTTTCGAGCATCTACCAGGAACGAGCCCTTCTTGTTGACATCGGCCTCGACAACGCCGCTCACCGATTGCTGGAGGCTTTGCGCGGACAGGTGGAGCCCGTTCGTGTCCGCGACGAGCAACACGTTTGTGAGAATTGGCACTGGCGAGCGCTGGTCGATTGCGGCGACGCATCGCTCAAGGAGTTTGATGAGTGGCTTTCGTTGGACTTTTACTTGCATTACTTACCGAACCTTTCAGATAAATCCCAACACCGGTACAGACGACCGTGCTTTTCCGCAGCTCTCGCTGTAGTTCCAGAGCCAGCGCACGGGTCGACGACTAGTTCGCCTGGGTTCGTGTACGTTAGCACCATGTTTTCAAAAAGCGAGTCTGGTTTTTGCTGAGGGTGAACGCGGCACTTTGCGTTCGCTCCGATGCTGTGATGTCTCAGCACCGAAGTTGGGTACCGGTCGGTCTTGCCGGCGCGAGACGGACCCAGCTTGCGAATACCGTAGTTCTCGTCGTGGAACGAGTCGATGTATTCCTGGCCAGGTTTAGTGTTCGCTGTAATGGGAACCCCGGTTTCGATCATTTGCGGATTGTACGTTGGACTTGGTTGTCCTTTCTTTTGGGGCCGCCAAAAGACCATCATGAACTCGTGTGACCGCAGCGGACGTTTCTTCGAGTTGAAGAACCCGGTGGGACGCGTCTTAGCCCACACGTAATCGTACCGGTAAGTTTTACCGCCGTGTTCCATTAGCTTTGCGGCAAACTTTAGCGAGCTAGCCATAACGCAGATGACACCGCTCGGTTTCAGGCAATGCCAGCTAGCCTCGAAAAACTTAGGCAAACTCACCGGTTTATCGAATTTTGCTGCCGTCTCTCCCGACGGCAAGTCAGTGAGCACCAGGTCGACGCTTCCGGCCTCTAGCGCGAGCATCCCATCTAGCCCATCGCCGAGCGTTATCACCTCATTCGACAATGGAATTGACCTCCGCGCGAGTAAACCCGCACTTTGCCTCGATGTCGACAAGCTCAGATCGAATCTCGATGGTCGACCGAACCTGGTAACCACCTGGCGCTCCGTAACTTTCGTCGCGAGCCTTGGTTGCGATTTCGATTATACGTTCCCAATTTTGAATGCAGCTCATATTAGTTTCCAATATCACAAGGCTTAGCGTCTCGCCATGCTCAACCGTTCTTTTCTCGACCTTGCCCTCGATAAGTAGCGCCTCCAGGACAGTCTCGGCCCACCTGGTCCCGGCTTTACCGCACCGCCACCCTACCGAGACCGCGGGCAATCCAACGTCATGGCTCGGTGCCGAGTCAATCGCTTGTATAACGCGCCGCTTGTCTTCGCTTGTGACGGTCGATATTGCCATTGAGGCGTGTCTCTAGCATGGGGTAGATTGTGGCGCAAGGAATAAATAGGTTGACTTGTTCGCGGCCGGTGCTATCTATCGTTTCGGAGGAAAATCCAAGTGAGTTTAGACATCCTAACAGAAGAAGGCGCCACGTTTCGTGTTGCAGTGGCAACGTATCCCGACACCACGCCGCTGGTCGACTTCATCGCGCCGACCAAAGCCATGCTGTCCAGACCTGAGAGCTTCGCGGAATTCTGTGCAACACTGCTCTATATCGACGCGATGCGGTACCGAGGTTTCCCTGCGCCTCGCCTCATTATCCCGATGTTTCCGGGTCAGCGCCAGGACCGTATCAACCATTCCGGTGATGTGCTATTCACCGCGCGCTCGATGGCTGAGATGGTTAACGCGCGTAACCTACCCAGTGTCACAATCCTGGACCCGCATTCGGACGTCACGCCGGCTCTCATCGACCGATGCGTTACGGTTGACGCCGCAAGTTGCATTAAGCCGCCTCCCGGTAAATACGCTGCCGTTGTCGCCCCCGATGCTGGAGCCGACAAGCGAGCCGGGAAGGTGGCGGATAACCTAGGTGTCCCGCTGCTGCGCGCGTGGAAAAAGCGCGACGTTGACACAGGTAGAGTCGCGGGCTTCGGTATGCAACCCCACGACCTGGCTCCCGGAGCACTGGTGTTAGTTGTTGACGATATCTGCGACGGAGGGGCCACGTTCTTGGGGCTAGCCGACGCGCTCGATGGTGCCGGGCTAAAAGCTCACCTGTGGGTCACCCATGGGCTATTTACTAAAGGGACAGGCGCGTTACTGTCCAGGTACGGTCACGCTTACTGCACAGATTCCGCTCACGGACCGCGCGACGGAATCATCCAAATTGACGTTTGTAAGAAACTACTCACGGGAGGACACGAGTAATGACTCAGTTTAAAAAGTATCGCAGAAGCCAAATAGCAGAGCTTCGACAATTTACCGTCGGTGAAGTTCTAGATGATCGCGTATCGGTGTCAAAAGCAGACCGAGAATCTGGTTCGCCTAAGACTGGTGACATGATCGCAAGAAACCCCAAAAATCACGATGACCAGTGGCTTGTGGCTGCCCAATATTTTGCGGATAACTTTGAAGAGGTGCCACAATGAGAACGATGAAAAACAGAAGCGCATTTCACATCTGTGACGGGTACAAACTCGACCATCGCCGCCAATTGCCGGAAGGAATCACCGGAACCCAATCGAATTGGACTCCGCGTGCCACGCGAATCGACGGCGTAACGCATGTCGTATGGTTCGGCGGTCAAGCATTTCTTGATAAACTAGCCGAGCTATGGTACGGGTTCTTCAGTGGTGACATCGACAAAATCTGCGCTCGGTTCGAGCGGCGCGTCAACGGTTACCTTGGCCCAAACGGAATAGGTACAGACCACCTTCGTGCACTGCACAAGCTCGGGTATCTCCCGCTCGAATTCCGCGCATTACCCGAGGGCACCCAGTGTCCGCTACGTGTCCCGATGATGACCGTCGAGTCCACTCACGACGACTTCGCGTGGCTCCCCAATTATGGTGAGTCGCTCATGTCCTGCGAACTCTGGGGCCCGTGCACGACTGCTACGTTGGCGTTTCGGATGCGCAAAATGCTCAATCATCACGCAGAAGAAACCGGGAGTTCGGTCCAGCTTGTCGACTGGCAGGGACACGACTTCTCGATGCGCGGTATGTACGGGCTTGATGCGGCCGAGATGTCCGGGTCTGCGCATTTGCTGTCGTTCACCGGCACCGATACGGTCCCGGCCCTCGACTACATTGAGGATCACTACGGGCCGATTCCAGACGATTATCTGCTGGGCGGCAGCGTCCCAGCCACCGAACATTACGTAATGTGCGCAGGTGGTGAGCTAACGGAATTCGACACGTTCTCTAAACTTCTCGACCTGTATCCGTCTGGAATCGTATCGGTCGTATCGGACACTTGGGATTTGTGGAAGGTTATCACCGAGACGCTCCCGGCTCTTAAAGACCGCATCATGTCACGCGACGGGAAGCTCGTTATCCGTCCAGACTCCGGAAACCCAGCGGACATCCTATGTGGTGACCCGAAAGCACCAGCGGGCAGTCCGGCAAGCAAAGGCGTGATTGAGCTGCTCTGGGACATCTTCGGTGGTACCGAAACGGACAAGGGGTACCGACTTCTCGACAGCCACATCGGCGCAATCTATGGTGACGCTATCACCTACGAGCGCGCTGACGAAATCCTCACCCGGCTCAAAGCGAAGGGATTCGCTAGCGGATGCGTAGTGTTCGGCGTTGGCTCGTTCACCTACCAGTACGTCACGCGCGACACCTTCGGGTTCGCGATGAAAGCCACATGGGCGAAAGTCAACGGTGAATCCCGTGACCTGTTCAAGCGACCAGTCACTGACGACGGCACGAAAATTTCGGCGAAAGGTCGACTAGCTGTACTCCGTGACGCAACCGGCGAACTGTATCTCGTCAACCAGGCCACTCCGGAACAGGAGACGCTCAGCGAACTCAAGTTGATTTGGAGAAATGGGGAATTCGTGAAGCGAGAGAGTTTCGTCACTATTCGCGAGCGCGTTATGTCTCAACTGTAATACGTTGACGTATAGAGCATATTGGCCGGTTCCGTTAATTCGGCACCGGCCTTTCTTTTTCGTTGCGCGGCGAAAATAGGCCTTGACCGAAGGCTCGCGACGGTGTATTGTTTGCGCATGAGCTTGCGCCGATATTGGAGGATAGATGCCTGCATTTGAAGTTTCCGAAACCGTATCAATCACTGTCGACTTCGAGGTTTTCTGTGCGACGTGCGGATATGTCTTATGCGACTAGAGAACATAAAGCGAGAACTGTTTGACGAAAGGAACGGATGATGTCCAGACCAGATGATGCTAAGTACTACCTGACGCCGGCCGAAGTGAGCGCCCGCCTTGACCGCGGAGACGCCGTGCTGTTTTATGACCATGATGTATTGACTAGAATCCAATTCTGGAGACACCAAGGACTGGTCGCTCAACAGTATTCATCACGACACACGGGAGACGGCTGGGGCCACGAGTTTCCTATGCATCTAGAGCCGCCTCTATACAGATGCTTCGAGCCTCTGGTTACCTGTAGCGAAGGGCACCGGATAAACAACCGGTCGGATGGGCTTTGTGATATTTGCGATTCGCAAGATTCCTAAAGGAGCATAGCACATGTTTCTGTCAATGTTTGAAGAATCACGTTACCATCGCCAGCTCGCTCTGTACAAAGAGAAGCATTCACCGAGTTCTGTAACCGGCGAAACCAAATGCAATCAGTGCGGCACATGCTGCTGGACTAGACCTCCGCGACTTAGCCAAACTGAGCTGTCGAATATCGCTCGCAGTCTCGGGAAAACAGACCGCGAGTTTTTTCTGGAATGCTGCGTCATCGACAACCCGGGCGGTTCAAGTCTTTGCCCTGTACTAATCAGGTCGCATCAGCAACACCACGCTGGTTATTACCTACCAGCGCAAGAGACGTATTCCTTCGATTCTCCGTGCGCGTTTTTGGACCAGGAAAACGGAAACGCCTGCAAATTTCACTCAACGAAGCCGTTCGAATGCTCGTCTCACGACTGCTGGAATGATAGCTCCATTGAGTTGAAGTATAACTGGTCAAATGAAGAGCTAATCGCGCTAGGTTGGAGCGGTTACGTGGGCAATGGCGGTGATGAATGACTACCGCTCGAATCCCACCGCCAATATTCTTGACCGCGGACTGGCACGTTGGTCACGCTAACGTAATCGCTTACGACCGGCGGCCGTTTCGTGACGTGGGTGAGATGCTGGATGCTCTCGTCCGAAACTATCGCGAAGTTGTCACGGTGTCCGATTCTGTACTATTCCTCGGTGACATGTTTTTCAAGGCTTCGAAGTCCGAAGCGCTATCAATAATGTCGTCACTACCTGGTCAGAAGTCTCTCATCCTCGGGAACCACGATCGGCACTCGAAAACCTGGTATCGCGATGTTGGGTTCGACGTCGTGCTCGATTACGCGATTGCCACCGATGCCAGAATCGGAGACGTGCTGTTCGTCCACGATCCGCTCCACGCCGTCCGATGCCGCGAGCCGTACCAAGCCGTAGTCCACGGCCACAAGCACTCGGTTGGTCCACAGATGCGCGGGGCAGGGTCGGGTTTGGTAGAGGTTAGCGTGACGGCCTGGGACTATCGACCGGCGATGTTCGACGATGTGGTTGATTTGCTTGTTGCGTAAACCGTAGAAATTGCTAGGATATAAATATGACGCCCGCAGAACTCTTTGAAAGTAACCTAGACCTCGTTCCAAAAATCGTAAGCCGCTGGAACTACGACACTCCAACGCTAGGTGATGACGATAGGCGCTCAATCGCCAGAATAGAGCTCTGGAACGCGTCGAACCGATATGGTGGCTCTAGACCATTCCGCGGTTACGCCGCCGTGCGAATCGCCAACGCGCTAAGAAACGCCATGCGGGACGATGGCCGGTCTCGACGGGTCGAGAACGAGTCCGTGTCACTTGACCAACTGGCCGATAACGATAGCGATGTGATGACCGGTAACGACTATTGTGACGCTATCACGGACAGCTCAGACTTGGCCGAGGACGCGTTGAGCCACCATGACGAGCTACGTACCGTCAAGGCCGCCTGCGACGCGCTACAGCCAGCCCAGCGCGCCGTAATCGAGCGGCGCTACCTGGGAGACGAACAGGAGCTACTTTCGGACATCGGCAAGTCCCGCGGGGTCAGCCGGGAACGAATTCGTCAGATCGAATCGGACGCGCTCGTGACGCTGCGGAAACGCCTGGTTGCGTAGACTGGTGCGGTACTTATAGTGAGAGCCGGCCTTGATATGGTCGGCTTTTCGCGTTTTGTGGCATGTTGCTTGACATTGAGAGATGTAATGCTATGTAACGTTACAGGCATTACATGGCAGGATACACGCCGATTTTTAGGTCTATTTTACAATCAACGATTTGGGAGGAGGAGGCCCACGTAAAGGTGGTATGGCTAACCATGCTGCTAATGTGCGACAGAAATGGGTTCGTCGATACGACCATATCTGGCCTGGCAAGGGCGGCTGTCGTAACGCGAGAACAGTGTATCAATGCGATAGGGAGACTCTCGTCTCCAGATAAAGAAAGCAAGTCAAAGGCACTGGAGGGTCGTCGGGTCATCCAGGTTGACGACGGGTACCAACTTGTCAATCATCAAAAGTACAAGGACAAGATGGGACTGTCGTCTCGGCAGAACCGAGAACGAGTAGCTTCGTTTCGAAGAAATAAGTCGCCAGTTGCAAAAAAAACGACCGAAAATTCTCCAGAAGATTCAAACACTTCAGTGCCTTGTAATGGGTGTAATGGAAATACAATAGGTATAGATCTAGGTTTAGGTCTCGATCTTGGTTTAAAATCTTCTTCTGAGACGAAGAAGTTACCGCGAGTCAAGAAAACCAAGTCACCATCGGTCTGCTCTCCGGCTCCTGAGTCGATAACCGCCACCGAAGCGACACTTAAAATCGCAAAGGAGTTCAATAGGGATTGGCAGTCCGACTGGGAGGCGTGTCGCGATTGGGCGTGGAGCAAGGGCGAAACACGAGCCGATTGGCAGGCTACACTTCGGACTTGGATGAAAAAGGCGACGACATTCCAAGCCGGCAAGACTCGCGCGTATTCACGGCCACCAGTCGAAAAATGGGGCCTTGGTCGCGGCAATGGCCCGCAGCCTAATGACCCGTTGAACCCAATCATACCGAATCGAGTCGAACTCACCGAAGAGGACTACGCGAATGCATCGAATTCCTGATTCACATCTGGACGCAAAGGCGCGCGCCGCGTTCTCCGGAGACGACCCCAAGGTCTCAATCGACCCGCGTCTCGTGAAGTGGTTCTCGACATGGAGCGGGTCAGTTTCAACGCTTCTGCTCGGACCCAGCGGCTGTGGAAAGACGTTGACTGCTGCATTTGCTGCGTCGACGGTCTACCAGTTTGCTATTCGAGAGCCAGGTAAGCTGGCGAGGCTCGTCGTGTCCAGGGCAAGACCGCATGGCGGCTTCGTTCGAAACGTTCAAACCGCTCGATGGGTTAGAGCTGACCACCTTTCGCGTATCCTATCGGACAAGAATACGGCCGATGAAATGAAAGCTTTCATCTCCGCGCCGCTGCTTGTCATCGACGAAGTTGGCTTCGAGCGTTTTTCTGAGACGTTTCTCGAGCTGATCGGAACGCGAGCCGAACTCGGACGCCCGATGGTTGTGACTAGCGGCCTAACGTACGATGCGATGGTCAAACGATATTCCGATTCCACTGTACGGCGCCTAGCCAACCACGGTGGGTCGTTGCTCGTTGACTGCCATGGCCCGGCGCCCAAGGTCAAGATTGCCCCGCGCTGGCCCGTATTGGCACATGTGACGCGCTCTGGATGCGTGGTCGGTACCAGTGAGCCAAATGATCCGTTAGCACCCCACGTGGCCAACCCAGGCGCCGCAAACCTTATACGCGAATTCACTCGGGGGTTTTGACATGAAGACGATACCGCTAACGCAAGGTCAGGTTGCACTCGTGGATGATGAGGATTACGAACGTCTCAGTGTTAATAAGTGGCGTGCGCGGTTGGACCCGCACACGAAATCGTACTATGCTGTGCGGACATCGTACGATAACGGCGAGAAGCGTCTGATTTACATGCACCGAGAAGTTATGAACGCGAAAGACGGTGAGCATGTGGACCATATCGCACACGAGACGTGCGACAACCAGAAATTGAGTCTGCGCATCTGCACGCAAAGCCAGAATAACGCGAATGTCGGTGTTCGAGCGGACAACTCGAGCGGGTTCAAGGGTGTATGTTGGCATAAACAGGCACAAAAGTGGGAGGCCCGGATTCGCGTCAACGGGAAGAAGAAGTATATCGGCCTCTACTCTACTCCAGAAGAAGCCGCTGTTGCCTACGACCTAGCCGCTCTAAAGTACCACGGCGAGTTCGCCGTTACCAACGCCTCACTTGGACTATTGAAATGAACGATCAAAACCAACAGTTCGACCTTTCCGCCGAAAAGGCCGTCATTGCCGCGTGCCTCCTATCGCCGGATTCGCTATCGGTAATTCGCGACTCGGTAAAACCACCGCATTTCTTCGATTTCGCGTGCCGAGCAATCTACGAAGCCGCCTGCGCCGTCGACGATAGCGGATCAAAAATCGACGCCATCACGATTGCGTGCGCTATGCGGTCTCGTGGCACCCTTGATTCGATTGGCGGGCCCCCAGCATTGCGCGCTCTTTTCGGCGCTAGTCCCGATCTATCACACGTCGCCGATCACTGTGCCATTGTATCCGCGAGGGCCCGCCAGCGTGCGATAGGTGATGTCTGTCGCAAGCACCTAGCGACGTCTTCCGGCGAGATCAAATCGATCACCGAGTACTGTGAACAAGTCGAAGCCGACATCCTCGCGGCAACCGACCCGGGAGAAACCAGCGACGCGCCGCAGATGATTAGTGAGATTATCCAAGACATCTTACCGGGCATCACCGAGCGTCAGGACCGCACCCGTGACGATCAACCGGTTGGCATCAGCACTGGAATCTACGAGCTCAACGTCGCGCTGGGCGGCGGGCTAGACCCGATGGTATACTACGTTGGGGCGCGGCCCGGGATGGGAAAGACGGCCTTCATTGGTTCGATGATTCTTTCGATCGCAAAAGGAGGAGTCGATAATTACGGCAACCCACTTCATGACGGTAAGGCTGGCGTGCTATGCTCGTTCGAGATGCCGAAAGACCAGCTTGCTATGCGGCTATTAGCGGCCGAGTCCGGTGTTCCGTTCCAGTCGATACGGGCCGAATGCATGCGCCAGGAGCAATGGCAGTCGGTGCTCGATGCGATAGAGCGTCTTTCGAACATGCCAATTTCGATCGCGTACATGCCAGGCGCGCATATGACTCGGATTCGCTCTACGATGAAGCGGGAGTTTCGTCGACTGAATCTAAAGTACGGGTCGGCACCGGGCATCGGTGCAGTGGATTACATCGGTCTGGTCAAGGGTGACCGTTCTAAGGGGGACAGCCGAGAAAACGAAATAGCATCGATATCGCGTTTTCTAACTACGCTACCGAAGGAGTTCGGTTGCCCAATCTTTGGTTTATCTCAACTCAATAGAGACCTAGAGAAGCGACCCGATAAGCGCCCGCAAATGTCAGACCTTCGCGAGTCCGGCGCGCTCGAACAAGACGCGTATGGTCTATGGTTCCTTTATCGCGATTGGGTGTACAATCCGGAAACCGCCGACGAGACCGACGTCGAGATCATCATCGAAAAGAATCGCAACGGCAAACCCGGTACCGTTCATGCCAAATTCGAGGGCGACAAGATGCGCTTCGTTTCTGTCAACCAAGCGCTGTACGACCAGTGCGACTCAATCAGCGACGGAATTCCGGTGAGCGATTTCCTGTGACCAACCACGCAATAGAGGTTCGCTATCTGCTCAGCGACGCGCGACAACTTTGCGCGGCACTGGGCTGGATGGGTGGAGCCAAGAAGGCCGGCACCGACGGCATTCTGATCAGATGCCCAGTCCACAACGAGCGGCACGCCTCGTGTTGGGTTAGGCGTCGTGGCGATGGCACACTTTCGATGACGTGTCAAAGTTGTGGCGCAAATGGCGACGCGCTGACTATGGTGGCGCTCGCTTACGGGCTGGATATTCGATCGAACTTTCACGAGGTCCTTATCGCAGGCGCGGAACTCGGCGGTAATCTGGCGCTCGCCGACGAAATCAGAAACGGTAGATCATGCGCCGATGCCCCGCGCCGCCAACCGGTACCGCAACCGCCACCAGTTCCTGACTCTCCGATGATGAGTGCGTCCGAGATTGACTCCGTTTTCGGCCTGTGCGTACAGTGCTCGAGTGACCCTGACGCTAACCGTGTGCTATCGTCTCGAGCTATCAATCCGGCTGTCGTCGATTCGCTTGGACTGGCGGCCGTCATACCTCGTGGAGTAACGCTCCCTGGTTGGGCTTCGATTGAAACAGATGACGAGCGCGTCGTGTATTGGACCGAAACGGGACATCGCCTAATCGTGAAATTGTACAATAGCGATGGGGTCGCGCGAGGGGTGCGCGGTTGGCAGGTGGACCGAGCGAACGGCATCAAGCGTTTGCCGGCGCGTGGACGTCGCGGAGTTGGGTTAGTGCTAGCGAACGCGGCTGGTGTCGGGTTACTCTCGTGGACGTCTAGCCCCGATGCGGTTATCTTCGTGGAAGGCGAGCCAGACTTCATCACGTGGGCGACGCGTGTACCCGACTCGGTTGCTGTCATCGGAGTAGGGTCTGGGTGGTGGACAAAGGGACACGCCGATAAGGTCTTACCAGGGACACCGGTTGCGATTCGCGCGCATTGCGATTCGGCTGGAGAGAGGTATGCAAATCAAATCGCTAGCTCGCTACCATCTGGCGTTAACGTGTGGAGACTCAGGCAAGATGGTGCGGATGATGAGAATGACAAAGCGTCGGCTGGCGTATTGGCTGATAATCCGTTTGATAGCTGTGTCAAAATAAATTCGATTTGACTCTTGATCGGTCTTGTGCTAAGGTCGCGCGGCATGAAAACGATACCGCTGACCAAAGGACAAGTTGCTCTCGTAGACGATGAGGATTACGAGCGACTCAGTGTGCACAAGTGGCGCGCAACGTTGAACCCGCACACGAAATCGTACTATGCTGTGCGGACATCGTACGATAACGGCGAGAAGCGTCTGATTTACATGCACCGAGAAGTTATGAACGCGAAAGACGGTGAGCATGTGGACCATATCGC